>WNFF01000215.1_pt1 | contig 45364 bp, 38 predicted proteins | sample 5400441 | NCBI WGS metagenome assembly WNFF01 (sample SAMN13153345, study PRJNA577476) | soil metagenome | isolation source: 120 cm saprolite under Douglas fir tree site 2 hole 3 replicate 1 | place: USA:California | collected 2015-04-18 | reverse complement strand
CCGCGCTGTGGACCGGCGACGCGCTCTTCCCGGGCATGATGCTCACCGGCCGCGGCCTCAAGATCAAGCCGTCGGACAATATCGAGATGCTGCGCGGCCTGGCGCGCGACCCGCTGGTGATCAAGGAGACGCGCGTCGACACCATCAAGGGTCTGGTCGATCTCATGGACATGGCGCTGGCCGCCGCGCCCGAGGTCGCCGCGCCGATGCTGCTGCTCGCCGGCGACCGCGACGAGGTGGTGCCGCCCGGCGCGACGCGGCTGTGGGTCGAGCACCTGCCCTATCCGGCGCGCATGACGCGGCGCATCGCCCTCTATGCCGAGGGTTACCACATGCTGCTGCGCGACCTCGAGGCGCCCCTGGTGCTGAACGACGTCGCCAGCTGGATCGCCGACCACCGCGCGCCGCTGCCGTCCGGCGCCGACCGGCGCGCCAGCGCGGAACTCTTCGCACGGCGCTAAACGCCGCCGCCGTTGCGCCGAGCCAATCGACGGGCTTGTGCCGGCGGCCCGGCTTGCCCACTCTAGAGGTCGCGACGTCGGAAAGGAGGCCCTCATGGCCGAGGATGCCGGCCTCATTACGCGCTCGAGCCGCCATGCCGTGAACGAGACGCTGCAGCGGCTCGAGGGCGCGCTCGCCGCGCGCGGCTTCATGGTGTTCTGCCGCATCGACCACAGCGCCGCCGCCGCCGCCATCGGCGAGAAGCTGGCGCCGCGCACCGTGCTGATCTACGGCAACCCGCATGTCGGCACCGCCGCCATGGCCAAGTTCGCGACGCTGGCCATCGACCTGCCGCCGAAGCTGCTGGTGTGGCAGGACGAGGCCGGCAAGGTGTGGGTCACCTGGAACAGCGGCCGCTATTTCTTCGGCACCATCTTCGCGCGCCACGGCGCGCTCGCCGACCCCGCGCAGACCGCCGCCTACGACACGCTCATCGCCCAGGTGGTCGCGCACGCGGTCGAGTAGCGCGCCCTCAGATCCGGATCAGCACCACCCCGGCGACGAGCAGCGCCGCGCCAAGCAGGCGCGCCGGGCCGGCATGCCGACCGACGGGCGGTTTCGCCCGAAGTTAGCTTGACATAACTACCGCTGGTTGTACCATTTCCCCTGCGCTTTCCGCGCAAAAGCCTTCGGACAGGGAGTTTGGAATGAACAAGAACCTTTGCGCCTTTCGGGCGGTTTTCCTCGCGGCCGCGGCGGCCCTGGTCGCGCCGGCGGCGGCCTTCGCCGACGATGACGATGACTGCAACGTCGAGCGCGGCCCATCGACCCTGTTCAACGCCACCGTGGCGCCGGCGGGCATCGCGCCCAACGGGTTCCTCTTTTTCGGCACCGGCAACCCGCCGACCGGGTTCGCCCAGCAGGAAGACCCGACAACGCCGCTCGAGCTCGACCTCGGCGTCATCTATCGCACCGGCAACACCATCCAGCCCGCCGGCGTGACCAGCTGCGGCGAGATCATCTATCGCGTGCCCGCGGGCCCGCAGGTGATCGACCCCGCGCATGGCGTCACCACCGCCAGGGCCGACCGCGCGGCATGGAACTTCAACTACGCCATCGTGCTCGGCGACGCGGCCGGCACGCTCGAGCAGTTCCTCGGCGCGCACAACACGCTGGAGATCAAGGTCGACCTGGACCCGGGGCCGGACGTGCGCTCGCTCACCCTGCGCGCCGTCTTCGACCCCGCGCACAATCCCGGCGGCTCGCACATCGTCTGGCGGACGCGGCAGGGCCAGATCCTCTTCGGCGATGACGGCGGCACCACCCAGGCGACGGAGAATTCCGAGAACGACGCCTTCTGGGCGGCGCTCATCGGCAGCGACCCGCGCCACCTCGGCTACAGCTTCGGCCCCGCCATCTTCAACATCGAGCTCAAGGCGATCACGCGTAGCGGCCGGGTGCTGGCGGACATCCGCGATATCATCGAGGTCGTGCAGCCCGCACCCTAAGCCGGCGGCGCGGCAAGGATGGCGGCGCAGGCTGCCGGCAGCTTCGGCGCCGGCGGCCGCGGTGCGACGGCGGCGTGCGGCGGCGGTTTCTGCGCGCGCCACCAGGCGAGCGTCGCGTCGCAGCCGTCGCCCGGCGGCAGCGGCGCCTGCGGCTCGCAGTCCGGCGAGGTGGCCGGGCATGTGAGTCGCACATGGAAATGCTCGTCATGGCCCCACCACGGGCGGACGCGGCTGAGCCAGTCGCGCCGGCTGCTGGCCGCGTCGGCGACGCCGCGGCACAGCGCGTCCTTGATGGCGGCGTTGACGAAGATGCGGTCGACCGCGGGATCGGCGGCGGCCAGCCGCAGCAGCGTGACCTGGCGCGGGCCGAAGCGCTGGCGGTCGATGTCGCGCAGGCCGGCGCGCAGCATCGAGGGCAGCGCGACATTCTCGCGCGCCGCCGGCGCCAGCGGCGGCTTGGGGTCGAGGTTAAACCAGATGTCGGCGTCGATTCCGGTCTGGTGGCTGGCATGGCCGAACGGCAACGGCCCGCCACGCGGCTGCGCCATATCGCCGACATAGAATGGCGCAAGGCCGGCGGCCTGCGCCTGCTGGCCGAGCCGCGCGATGAAGGCGACCAGGTCGGGATGGCCGAAATCGCGACGCCGCGAGAGGCGGATCACCTGGTAGCCCGGCCCGTCATCGGGCAGCCGCATCGCGCCGGCGAGGCAGCCCTGCGCGGCGCTGCCGATCACCCGCGCCGGCCCGGCGCTGGGCGCCGCGACGACGCTCCACGCGTTGCTCGGCTCAGCCAGGGCAGCGGCAGGGATCAGCAGCAGCAGCGCGGCGGCGAGCGGGTGAGCGAGGCGAGCGGGCGGCATGTGCGCCGCATCATAGACCGCCAATAACAATAGATCGGAAAAGAAACCGCCCTCACCCCGCCCGTCTCCCGCATTGCGGGAGAGGGAGGGACCCGCCGCGGAGCGGTGGGAGGGTGAGGGGAGATCACGGGCCCGAGCGCGGCACGCTGCCGTCGCCGGCCCCGCCGCTCGCCGCCGGGCGCGCCGCATCGGCTTGCGCCTCGGCGTTGCGCGCCAGCGAGGTGAGACCGGCCATGCCGCCCAGATTCATCGAATCGACGGCGCTGCTGGGCACGATGATGGTGCTGCCGCGCTCCTTGACGCTCTCATAGAGCATGTTCATGCCGCGCAGATGCAGCGCGATCGGATAGTCGGCATAGGTGCGCGCCGCCTCGACGAATTTCTGCGCGATCTCCGCCTCGGCCGAGCCGAGAATGACGCGCGCCTGGCGCTCGCGCTCGGCCTGCGCCTGGCGGCTCATCGCGTCCTGCAGCGCCTCGGGGATCTTGACGTCGCGGATCTCGACCGATTTGACGCTGATGCCCCAATCCACCGTCTTGAGGTCGATCGACTTGCGCAGCTGCTCGTCGGCCGCCTGGCGGTTCGACAAGAGCGTGGCGAGGTCGGCGGCGCCGATCATCTCGCGCAGCGAGGTCTGCGCCGCCCAGCCGATCGCCGAGGTGTAGTTGGCGACTTCGAGCGTGGCTTTGCGCACGTCGGTGACGACCCAGAAGATGATGGCGTCGACATCGACCGGCACGGTGTCCTTGGTCAGCGTCTGCTCGGCCAGGAACTGCGTCGTGCGGATGCGCGTGTCGACCCAGGCGGCGATGATGTCGAGGATGGGGATGATGACGAAGAGGCCCGGCCCCTTGATGCCCGTGAACTTGCCGGCGCGCAGGATCACGACCTTTTCCCATTGCTGCGCCATCTTGAGCGCGGCAAGGACGAGGACGCCGAGGATGATGAGGGTTGCACCGAGAGCGATGGGGCGGCCGGTGACGATCGAGAGGGCGCCGACTCCGGCGAACACGACGAAGAGCGCGAACGAGATCGGGTTGGGGCCCATGATGCGTCCTCTAAGGCTCGGGGTGGCGCAAGGCGGCGACAGGGTAGCGGAACGCCGCTGGACTTCAACTCGGATGCCAGACGGAGCCTTCCGACGCCGCGGCGAAAGCGAGCCCCGCGGCTTGCGCCGTCCCGGCCCTTGCCGTATCGTCCGCGGCCGGTGAGGACCCGTAGCTCAGCTGGATAGAGCGCTGCCCTCCGAAGGCAGAGGTCGCACGTTCGAATCGTGTCGGGTCCGCCAGTCATTTCAAAGCTTTATCAGAACAGCTCCGAAGGCGGTCCGGCACCTAGCAAGCACATAGCTAGCGGGCCCAACGCCGGTTGGCGGTGTAACGTGCCGATCGCGACGATGACGCGCCGCCAGGTGTCGGCGCCGGCCTCGTCGCCCTTGCGGCGCATCGCCTCGGCCATCTCGCGCGCCTTCGCTACGGTCGCGGCCCGCTGTCCTTCACCACTGCGGCCCCCGTCTCGCACTCCGAGAAAACCCAGCCCCTGTATTCCCCAAAAAGCGGTGCCGCGCATACTATGTCGTCCGAACTTGGTCTTGATGAATGGCGCCGAACGTTCCACATACCTTCGAACAACTGCGTGTTGGGGTGCGCCGGCCGTTTCTGATGGCCGGCGCGGGCCTCTCCTGGGGATTGGTTCCTGGGCCAGACGCCCTGTTGGCTGCCCGTAGGGCGACGGCAGAGGCGGAACTAGGGTGCTCCACCACGGTCGATTCTGCATCTGCTGGCGCACTGTACAAATGGGCTGAGGAGATACTGGCTCAGCTGACGGCACGAGCTGAACCGGCTCCAAAATTGAAGCTGGCCGAAGCACTCGGCCTGCTTTCGGAAGCCTATTGGATCGCCGAAGTGGGCCTGCCATTAAGGGGGACAACACCTCGGCATAGGGTTCTAGTGCGCTTGGCGCGCGAAAATCGCTGTGTGTCCATTTGGTCGTTTAATTGGGACTCGCACATCGAAAACGCCTTGGAACGCGTCGGCTTTGACAGAGACGAACCGAGCAACGCAGCCCTGGGCAACCGCGTATCGGACAATCGTTATCGGAAGCGATTTTGTCCACCTTGCGCGTGATGACCTTTTCTCTGTTCTCAAGCCACACGGATGCGCGCGCGCGCTGTTGCAGGCGCGCGACCTGTTCAACGCCGGGGATCTGCCTGGCGCAATAGAGATTTCCGAGAGGTTCATGATCACAGAGAGCGAGCTGACGAAAGCACGCACGAGTCCAACCGACAAAATGTTTTTCTATGAACTCAATTCGTCGCTGGTCAAATCTCCGCTAATGGTCATCGGTTGGAGCATTTCCGAGCCCTACCTTATTGCCGTGATCAACGAGACGATCAAGAACGTAATCCAGCGCGGCAGATTGGAGGAACTGTCGATCATCGATCCAGTATTCAACACTCGCGGACACGCCACAGCGGCTGCTTGCTACGAGCTGCCGAGAGAGCAGGTATTTGCTGAACTTGAGACCCACCCAGGCGGCATCGGCGCCGACGAATTTTTCCTGTGGCTTCAGGCACGATATGCGATGGACAATTTGGTCGCGCATGCCGCCGACGGAGCGCGGGCGGCGCTTGCGGCTAAGAGAGCAGAACTAGGCGGGCCGACGAACGACCACTTCCTCATTGAATGGATCGATCATTTCTTACCTGCATGGACGCGACTTTGCTGGCGAGCAGAGCTAGCAGGCTGTTGAGAAACTGGTAGCGGCGACTGCTATCGCATGATTCACTCGACGGATGGCTGTTGTCGAGGGATGCGATGCGCGGATCGGACAAGCGGTCTGGTGAACTTTTCTCGTACGTGAACCTTGAGGATCGGGTTGGGCGGGATCATCCGCTGCGGGCGATCCGGGAGATCGCGAACGCGGCTTTGGCCGACTTGTCGGGAGAGTTTGCGGCGCTCTATTCGGGAACCGGGCGGCCATCGATCGCGCCGGAGATGCTGCTGCGGGCGCTGTTGTTGCAGGCCTTCTACTCGGTGCGCTCGGAGCGCCAGCTGATGGAGCGGCTGGAGTTTGATCTGTTGTTCCGATGGTTCGTAGGCATCGGGGTCGATGATCCGGCGTGGGATCATTCGGTCTTCTCGAAGAACCGCGACCGGCTTCTGGATGGCGCGATCGCGGCACAGCTCCTGTCCGCTTTGCTGGCCCAGCCACGGGTGAAGAGGCTTCTGTCGAGCGAGCACTTCTCGGTGGACGGCACGCTGATCGAGGCCTGGGCCTCGCTGAAGAGCTTCAAGCCCAAGGAGCCCGGGGACGACGGCAACGTGCCAGCGGCGGGCGCAATGCACCGGCAAACTTCAAAGGACAGAAGCGCTCGAACGAGACGCACCGGAGCACCACCGATCCCGACGCCATGCTCTACCGCAAGGGGCCGGGGATGGAGGCGAAGCTGTGCTTCATCGGCCATGGGCTGATGGAGAACCGCTCGGGGCTGATCGTGGATGCCCGGCTCACCCGCGTCTCCGGCCATGCCGAACGGCTGGCGGCGCTCGACATGATCCAAGGCGTCGCGGATCGGCCGGTCGCGATCACGCTCGGTGGCGACAAAGGCTACGATGCGGCCGAATTCATCGAGGAGTTGCGTACCCTGAACGTGCGCCCGCACGTGGCGCAGAACACGAGCGGGCGGCGCTCGGCGATCGACAAGCGGACGACGCGCCATCCCGGCTATGCTGCGAGCCAGCGCATCCGCAAGCGGATCGAGGAGACCTTCGGCTGGACGAAGGTGGTTGCCGGCATGCGCAAAACCAAGCTGCGTGGGCTGCCCAAGGTCGCTTGGGCCTTCACCTTCGCTGTCGCGGCCTACAACCTCATCAGGCTGCCGAAACTGCTGGCAGCGCCGGCATGATCGCCGGGCGCCTCAAAGGCAAATGGCGGATCGTCGAGATGCCGACGTGGGATGCCGATCATCTCGATCTTCTCGGCCCCGCCTATATCGCGTTCGACGGTGCCGGCGGCGGCGAGATCGCTTTCGGGGCGCTTCAGGCGACCCTGGAATGCGCCACGACATCGAGCGGTGTCGACTTCGATTGGTACGGCTTCGACGAGATGGACGAGGTCCGCGGCGAAGGTTGGGTTGAGCTCCAGGACGACCGCTCGCTCATCGGCGAGTTCGCCTATGACAACGGCGACGAATCACACCTCAAGGCCGTCCCTTGGTGAGTTCTTCAACAGCCTGCTAGCGCACCCGACCGCCGTCCGATGGTAAAGCCCGCAGGGCCGCCATTACTGGGCATCCATCCAATGGCCCGGACCAGAACTCGACGCCGAGATCGACTTTATTTGAGATTTTTACAACCGCAAGGGCGAAAGTCGATGATCTGCGCCAGGTGCATCAACATTTCAGTTCGATTTTGACGCGAGCCACAAAAAAGCGCACGCTTTGAAAACTCCAGAGGTGCCCTGGCGCTTGTCGCCGCCGCCACAGCGGCGGTTCGAACTCGCAGCCATCTTCCGTCAGCGGCGCGCCGCGGCGCATAGAAGATGAAGCTTTGAGGGAGGAAACAATGCAGTTCCGCAAGTCTGGATCAGCAGCGATAGTCGGGCTTTTGGCTACGCTTATTACCACGTACGCTGGTGCAGCAGACGTGCTCACGTTGAAAGCGACTTCCGGCCAGTTTCTCATGGCCGGCTTCTATCCGTCCTACATATTACTCTTGAAAGGCCTTGATCCAGGGACGGTCAAAACGGATTGGATCGATAAGGCATACAAGGGCGTCGTCGATATCATGGATGGTCCCGAAAAAGGCCAGAGCGTGGTCGTCGAGCTGGTCCCCACCAGTCAAGCCAGCCCAAATCCACAGTGGTGCACTACCGAAGGCGGGCAGAAATTCGCCGGGAGTGGTCTAACGTGCTTGCCTGGAGCGGCCGCGAAGGACCAGCTCCGCTTTCGCGTTAAGGCCCTCTACGCCGGTGACCTCCCGGCTATTTTCGGCTCCCGCAAGGTCGCCGAATATCCCAGTCTTCCAGGTCGGAGAGAGCACGAAGTGCTCGGTCCCTTCGAGATGCACATACTCTTGCAGGAGTGATCGTCACGTCCGCGGCGGTCAATGATTCGCCGCGTGCCAGCGGACGTATTGACCGCCCACTTGAATCGATGACGAAACAACGTGGTTATGGTACTTTTCGTGGTCGTTCGCTTAGCAGTGTGCTGGGCGAATGATGCAAGATACCCACCTCAAAGCCCTGGTCCAACCGGGGCTTTTTTTGCCCATGGTCCAATTTGGCTGAACCAGGGCAGCAGCTAGGCCTTGACAACCTTTCGCTAGGTGTGCCGGACCGTTCTGCCCGGACGGTAACTGTGGCTCCGGCGCTGCCAAAGCGTGGGAGCTTGTAGGGACGGCGCGCGCATGGTCATCGTTCGCAAGATTGCAGCCGAAGGGACAGCTCAGCCATCGTCGACGTCGGATGTCATCGGTTGCGCGACCGGGACGAGAACAGAAAAACGCAGTCAGACACGATGGTCGCCCTCTTTAGACCTCCTTTACCAATCATGTCGCATGGTTAATCCCCGCGGAATGCGCGGAATGGCGAGACCCGGAACACGCTCGGGGGGTCGAGATGCACTTTGGTATTTGGGGCGCGGCGATCATCGCGTGCGGCATCCTCGTGGGACCCCACCCTGCCGCCGCGCAGGCGGATGTCGCGCTGGTGATGGCGGTCGATGTGTCGAGTTCGGTCAATGAGGCGCGCTTCAAGCTGCAGCGCGAGGGGATTGCCGAAGGATTGCAAAGCCGAGCCGTCCTCGACGCTGTTGCCGCGGGGGCGCACCAGACGATCGAGCTGGCGATCGTCGAGTGGAGCGAAGAGCAAGACGTGCTCGTGGATTGGACGATCATTCACGGTCGTGCGGATCTCGATGCCGTCGTGCAGGCCTTGCGCACCAAAGAGCGGCCTCGGGTGGGCTGGAAGACCAACGTCGCTGGGGGTATCGCCAAGGCGATTGCATTGCTCGACAGCGCTCCCCTGCTCGCCGATCGCAAGGTCATCGACGTCAGCGGAGACGGTCGGCAAAACCATGGCCAGGTCACAGCCAAGTGGGCGCGTGACGCAGCGCTCGCCAAGGACATCACCATCAACGGATTGCCCATCACCTCGGGGGATGAGCCGGACGTTGACCAGTGGTACAGGGACCATGTGATCGGCGGCGGTGGTGCTTTCATGGTGGTCGCCAACGGACATGGTGGTTTTTCCGACGCGATGCGCAAGAAACTCGCGTTGGAGGTCGCAGGCCTAAAATCGCCGGCCTGGCTCGCAGCCCTGCACTAACTTCGTCCGCACCGCCTGTACGAGCGTTGAGCGCCGCCGCTTGCCGCTGTCGCTTCTTATTACGCCCAGCGGGCGTGCCAGCCGATCAAGACGAACGACCGACGGCGCCTGATGCTTCCAACGCGTCGATTTCTGGCTCGCAATATCCGAGTTCCTTCAGTACCTCGCGCGTGTTCGCGGATGGCGGAGGTGGCGGTCGCATGGGCGATTGGCTCTTACCGTCAAGCTTGAAGCCAACGCTCGGCACTGTGACCGTGCGTTCGATCCCGGGTACTCTATCTATTTCGATCAGGAGGCCGCGGCCCAAAACGTGCGGGTGATGCAGGATTTCCCGGAGGTCACGGACTTTTCCTGCCGCGATGTCGGCGGCCGCAAGCGCAATCTCCCACTCCTCGGCCGTCCGCGTCCGGTAGGTCGCTGCGAGCATCGGTCCCAGTTCCGCGGCGAGCTCGGGATGGTTCTGCCAATTCACGATCCGCGCGTCCTCCAGAAGGTCCGGCCGCCCGAGTACCCGACATATTCCGATGCATTGCCGTGGCGTGCTCCCGACGACCGCGAGCAGGCCATCAGCGGTCGCGAATACACCGGAGAACGGACTGCCGCCGAACGGCAGATTGCCGGCGGGCAAAGGGTTGCGGCCAGCAATCAGCACCTGACCTAGCAATGGTCCCATAATGATGAGGGCGGCGTCCAGCATGGCGACATCGATCGTCCCGCCCTCCCCGGTCCGCTCTCGCCTGAAAAGGGCGATCGCCACGGCGAACGCAGCGAGCAGCCCCGCCACATAGTCAGTGACCGGAAAGCCGACCCGTGTCGGGCCGCTCGCAGGCGTTCCGGTAACCGCCATCATTCCCGTTACAGCCTGGATGATGTGATCGTAGGCAGGACGATTCCTCAGAGGCCCGTCTTGACCAAAACCAGAAATGGCGCAGTAGACTAGGCGCGGGTTGATCGAGCGCAGCGCGTCGGCACCGAGACCGAGCCGTTCCAGCACGCCCGGCCGGAAATTCTCGACCAGCACATCGGCACGCTCGGCAAGGCGTCGAAAGATTGCCTGACCATCGGGGTGCTTGAGGTCGAGACCGAGCGACCGCTTTCCGGCATTTTGCACCAGGAACGAGGTGCCCATACGCCGGTTATTGAGTTCGGGATCCGGGCCGTGGCTGCGAATCGGATCGTTGAAGTTCAGCGGCTCGACGCGTATGACCTCCGCCCCCAAGAGCGCCAGCTGATAGGTGCAGAACGGACCGGCCATGACATGTGTCGCGTCGAGCACGCGGATGCTCTCAAGCGGTCGTGATCCGGCGACACTGGCCCCTGCTGCCGCCGCGGCTTCCCGGCGTATACCTAGCTCAGCCACCGATGATACTGCCGAACAGAACCCAACGTTCGCCATCGAAGCGCTGCAGCTGCATCTGCCGGATCGGATGGAAGTTGGTGGGACTGGTCTTGACAAGAATTCCCGGCAGCATCATCGGCAACTGGAGATCCTTGAGATTGGCGGCTTGCTTCATGACGTTTTCCCGGGTCAGTTCGTCGCGGCATTGCTTCAGCACTTGCACCAAGGTCTGTGCCGCACTGTAACCATAAACATTGAAGCGGTCGGCGATATCGGCGTCGGGATTGTACTGCTTCATCCAGCTCAGCCAGTCCTTATAGCTCTGATCGTTGTGCCACTGGCTGTCGGTCGGGTCCTTGATATAGCCGGCCGAAATGATCCCGATCGATTTTTCCAGCCCTGCAGGCTGCAACACCGCCGCCACCGAGCTCGAGCCGCTCGTGAGGTATTGGCGCGGCTTCCATCCGATGTCGTAGGCCCGGCGGATCGCCTGCGCGGCGAATTTCGGCGAACTGACGTTGAAGAAGGTGTCGGCGCCGGACGCTTGCAAGGTGACGATCTGAGAATCGACGGTCGGATCCGTTGACTCGTAAGACGCCTCGCCGACGATCATCTTGTCAGCTCTGTCACCGAGAGCATCCCGGAACCCCTTGCGGTAGTCCTTGCCATAGTCGTCGTTCTGATATAGCAGCGCGATCCTCGCGCCCGGCTTCTCCCTCTGGATGTCTTTGGCGTAGATCGCGCCCTCCGTCTGCAGGTCCGGCTGCCAGCCCATGGTCCACGGAAAATGCTCCGGGTCGGCCCAGAGCGAGGCGCCGGAGGCCAGGAACACGTGCGGCACTTTCTTATCGTTGACGTATTTGCGGACGGCATTGTTGGTCGCGGTGCCCATGGTCTGGAACAGGAGCAGGACCTCTTCCTGCTCGACGAGCTTCCGAACCTGCTCCACCGTCTTGGGCGGGCTGTACCCGTCGTCAAGGCTGAAAAACCTGATCTTGCGCCCGTTGACGCCGCCCTGCTCGTTTATCATCGCGAAATAGGCGGCCTCCGCCTTGCCGATAGCGCCATAGGCCGAGGCCGCGCCGCTGTACGGCATGGTCTGGCCGATCTTGATTTCGCCGTCGCTGGCACCCGGGGCATAGCGCTTCTGGGCAGCGACCGGCTCCATCGGCAGGGCAAGGCAAGCAACGGTGACGATCACCGACGCTAGCCTGCGCATGTCTTCCTCCTAGTGCTTGGCAGGATCGCCGTATTTTTCTGTGGGCTGCAGCGACCGATAGCCACATCCAGATCTCCACAGCGCGCGCTCGGCCGTCCTGCCGTGGAGACCACGCTCCGGAAGCGTGGTCCCACTCGGCGGTAAATGACGGCGCCGGACGAGCGGCGACACCGGGCGCGGTGCTCAGCCGGCTCGCACGTAGCCGTAGCGCAGGTTCGACGGCTCTTTTGCCGCGAGCTCGTAGTTGGCCTTCAGCTGAGACAGCCGATCCTCGGAATAGGCCGGCATCGGCTTGTTTTCGGCTGCCTTGAGGTTGAGGCGGTAGATGCGGGCGGAATTGGCGCCGAAGATCATCTGCTTGGTCGCGCTGTTGGCGCCTCCGAGAGCAGCGAAACCGTACTTCTTTCGCATGTCATCGGGGATCTCCAGCCGGCGCATTGCTTCGATCTGCCATTGCGGCGAGCCGTACCACAGGGTGTCGCTGCCCCAGACCACGTGATCAGCCCCCATGCCCTTGATCAGCGTGCCGACAAATGCTGCCGAGAACTTGGGATGCGCCACCGCCGAATTGGCGAAAGAAGTGCCGAGCTCGGCGTAGACGTTGGTTACCCCGAACTTCTCGGGGATTTCGGCCAGATCGGTCGCCCACTTGATGCGCCCGGACGCCTCGAATTCGGCCCATGCCTGGTCGGGCAGCTCGAGGAATGGCCGCAGCGCGGCATGGTAGACAACGAAGTTCATCTGCGGCCAATCCTTGGCCGCCTTGCCGAGGTCCCAAGTCGTCGCGTATTCCCATACGCCGGCAAAGGACTTCTCGTAATCCGGCGGCAGCAGGCCCTTGTGGATGCAGATGGTAGTGATGCCTGCCTTCACGGCCTTTTCGTAGAAGGGATACATCAGCTTCTCGTCATCCAAGCGCCACGGGAACTTGGACGGCGCGAGCGGGTCGCCTATGGTGTAGGACTTCCACGAATCGGGCTTGTAGACCGCGATCGCTTTGTCGACCTCCTCCGTCCAGCCGGGTTGCTTGGGCGTGATGACCGTGTGCGCGAGCATGCGCCGCGAGCCCGCAAAATCGTTGATCACGTCGCGGGCCCTGGCGATCTGCTCGTTCGACAGGAGCCACCAAGTCGGATCGTCGAACGGCGCGCCGCTCAGGAGCGTCATGCTGGTGTCGCTGTCGTAGTAGAGTTCCTTGATATAGTTCTGGAACTTGTACCGAGCCAGCGTGACACCCTCTTCCTTCATCTTCGGGTTCCAATGCTCGGCCGCAAACTCGCCGAGACCCAACAGCTCCTTGTGATCGAAATCGTCACGCACGAAGTGGGTCTGGTCATCGAAGATGAATTGCCCGGCGAGGCTCTGTGCGCGCGCCAGCATCAGCTCGGGCTCGCGCGCCTCGGCCGCATCGACCTGGAAGACATTGGCGCCATAGACCTCTTTCATGGCGAGGAAGGCGGCGGCCATGCCGCAGCCGGTGCGCAGGAACTGCCGCCGGCTCAGGCCCAGCCGCTTGCCGTTGAGGTCGGCCAGCTCGAAGATCCGCCGCTCGACGCGCTTTTGTGTTTCGCTTTGCGGCGGGGGGAGATATTCGCCATTCGAGACGATCTGGGTCGGTATCGGAGTTGCGGCAGCGGTCTCAGCGCCTGCGACCAGGCGCTGTTCTCGCTCACTGAGCCAACTAGCCATAGTCGTTCCTCCCTAGTGTTGTTTTGATTGGTAATTAGAGCCTATACCCGAGGTTTGCACTTGACAATGCACACGCGACACGCTCTCGCAGTCGCCTGTCGCACCAGACCGTCGCTTCAGCCTGAAACGTGTCGGACCGCGCCGTCGGGCAGGGTAAGGATGGCGCTGACGCCGGGAAAGCTCGCCAGCAACTCTGGCACCTGCTCAGGCGGCGCGACGTAGAGCGTCGTCGACAGCGCGTCCGCGACCATGGCGCTGGCCGCCAAGACCGAGACCGCGATGTGATGGTTGGCGCTCGTTCCCGTGGCCGGGTCGAACAAATGGTGATACCGCCCTGTCGCCTCGAACTTGGTGCCGTAACCGCCGGACGTGCACAGGGCGCGATCGCAAAGGTCCAAGATGACGGCGAAATTCTCGGGATGGCGCGGATCGGCGAGGCCGATGCGCCAGGGGCGCCCGTCGGCATGGCGGCCGAGTGCCCGTATTTCGCTGCGCCCCATATCCGCGAGGATACGGTCGCAGCCATTGTCGCGCAGAATCTCGGTGATCCGGTCGGTGACATAACCCTGGGCGATGCCGTTGAGCGTCAAGCCCATCCCCGGCCGGGAGAGCGAGATCCGCCGCGCCGCGACATCAATGCCCCGCCAGCCCACCAGCCGCCGGGCCCGGTCGATTGCCTGTGGGTCTGGTCCTTCCGGTGGTGGTGATGGCGCCGCAAAGAAATGCGCGGCATAGAGGTCCCATAGCGGCTGAACCGTCACGTCGAAGGCGCCGCCGCTCATGGCGGACAGGCGCTGGCATTGCGATAGCACCACCAACAAATCCAAGGACGGAGCGTCGAGCCGGCCGTCACGGTTGAGGCGTGCGAGCTCGCTGTCCGCCCGGTAGAGGGCGAACACCCGCTCCAGCCGCTCGATCTCGGCGGCGCACATGCTGGCGATTCGCGCGGCGGCGGCACGGTCCGGGTGATAGAGCAACAAGCGGGCCGGCGATCCGAGCGAGGTGCCGTTCCATTGGTGAAGCGCCACCGCATCGGCCGGCCGGTCGACCGCGCAAAGCAAGGGCATCCCGGCAACTGCGCCCAGAATGGTCATGGCGCGCCGGCGCGACAGCGCGACCGGCACGCTCGTCATTCGCTGGAGCCCGGATTGACCAGAAATACGCCGGCCATTGCCACTCGTATGCATTATCGCGGCACTCCGTCGAAGGCGCGATCCGCGGTCGCCCTCAGCGCACCCTTGGCGAAGGGCTGTTGTTGCTGTCGCTTGCGGCGCCAGACCATGGGTGGGCAGATATGGTCGTCGTAATAGGTCACCTGGCAATCGAGGCAATAGAAGCATTCGTTCATGTTGATCTGGCCGCTCCGCTTGATCGCGCCCACCGGGCAGACGCTCTCGCAAATGCGGCAGCGGGTGCCGCACTCCGGATGCCTCTTCAGCCAGTTGAACAGGCGCACCCGGCCGAAAATGGCGAGACCGCCGCCGAGCGGGCAGGCGAAGCGGCAGTAGAACCGCTCGACGAACAGGCTGGCGACCACAAGCGCCAGCGCATATGCCACCATCGGCCATGCCGTGATGAAGCGGAGGATGATGGCGGCCTTGAAGGGCTCGATCTCTGCCCCGGCCAGAGCGAGGTCCCATGACCAGAACGACGCTGCCACCAAGCCGAGAAAGAGCAGGTATTTAACCCCGACAAGCCGCTCGTGCAGCGCCATCGGGATCGCGAGCTGCGGGACTCGAAACCGGTGAGCTGCATTGTTCACCAACTCTTGCAGCGCACCGAAGGGACAGAGCCAGCCGCAGAACGCGGCTCGACCCCACAGAAATAGCGCGGCAATCGTGAACGCCGACAGGATCGTGATCAGAGGATCCGCCAAGAGATAGTCCCAGCGGAAATCGGTGACCAACGTATGAATGTAGGTGATGAGGTTGATGACGGTGAGTTGGGCGCCTGCATACCAGCCGAGCCACACCAGGGTCCAGCTCAGGAAGCCGATCCGGATCCAGCGGTGGAGCCGGCGCCGGCGACTTATGTAGTTCTGCAGGAACAGAATGATTGTCAGCGTTGTCAGCGCAAACCCGAGGACTGCTATTTTGACGCTGTGAGCCAGCCAAATCGCCTGCCAGGGTAAAGCCTGGTTATCGCTGGGCCTCCTCACCACATAGTTCTCCGGCACGCGGTAGGTGAGATCAAAAACAGCGAAGCTCGCGTGGCCTAAGGCGGCCTGGGCGCTCACGAGCAGATGCACCTGCCAGGGCTGGCTGGGATCGAGACCGCTGTTGCCGGCAAGGAAGACGAGGGCGCGTTCCGTAAGGTCGGGCGCCTTCTTCGCATGCAGGAACGGCAATGTCTTGATCTGTTTTCCGGATAGTCGGATTGTCTTGTCGCGTTGTACGAGCTCGAGGCGGCTGATGACCGCCGCGTGCTCCCAATCCTCGCCTAGAAACGAGTATGGGCCGTTCGCCGCGATCAGGATCATCTGATCATCGATGGCGCGGCCAGCCGTATACTGGTCGTACCAGGTCTTGCCGAGGATATTGATGCCGATCCCCGCCGGCGTGACGAGGGCGACATAGAGGTCGAGGAAAGTGTCGCGCGGCGCCGCCGTGGCATCGCCAAGAGCCAACTTAGCCGCTCCGTTCGCGACGAGCCTTTCGCGAACCTCGCCATAGGCGAGGTGCAGATGGGCGATCGCGCCCGCAGCTTCGAGCGCCGGCCAGTCGGCGGGCGCGAAGCTGTCCACATCGAGGTGAGCCGTTCCCGCCTTGGGCGCCGCAATGATGCCGCGGCTGCGCGCGACAATGCGTGCGCCGCGGACGATGGCATCGCTCATCAGCACCGAGCTCGTCGTTGCCCGCGACACGGCGTCGACCTTCACCGAAGCGGTTGCTCCAGGGATCGTGCGTTGGGAGTAGCTTCCCACGCCCAAGACGGAGGATGACACCTCGCTGACGACGTCGACCCCCGCGCTGATGTCGTGCCCCTTGTAGTTCTCGGTGAAGCGATGGAGCTCCTGGTCGCTGAGCCCGAGGATGGCGATCGGCTCGGTGTGATGGACCAGCCGCGCCGCCGCGACATGACCAGCAAGGTCGATGCCAACCAGGAGGATCAACGGGCGGTTTGAGAACCCTTTCGATTGGGTCACATCCCAGGTCGAGAACAGATAGCCGACTTGGCGCCCTCCCCTGTAGATCGGAGCGGCGGGCGGCGAGCCGCCGACCTCGCCCACCTTGTCCGCTCCCGGAAATATCGCCTCGAGTGTCGCCGGGGTCAGATACTGAGTGACGGTCTCATTCCCGCCCACCGGTTCACTACCCATTGCGCTCGCGCTTACGCTCCCACGGCCCATTGCGAGCAGCAGTATTGAGCCCAATACAGCGGCCTTCGTCGCTTTTGCGGTCATGGACCCGTCTCCGCCAGCTAAGGAGACTAGCACGGAGTCGCGCGGACGAACCAAGCCGAGCTGTCTGCCACCGCCAGATTAGGCTACCACCGTTTGCCCCATCCGAGCCGGCCCGTATGAGCTTCGGCGTCATTCATGGGGAACAAGGCGCCCATAGATCTACAGCTCGAAGGCAAAGCCCTCGCTCCGTGCAGCCTTCGCTCCGCGCCGCGGATCTAGGACATTTCCGAATGTCCGCTTTGGGTCGATTCTGTTGAAAAAAGCCGACGCCGATGAACGTCCGTTAAGAGGCGGGAACCGGACTCGCGTTCGCCTAACTCATTCGTCGCACAAGTGCCGATTTTGTTGCAGAAGTCGCCGACTTGGCCAACAAGCATCACTATTGATTTTCCGAACGAACCGTTTTGTACCGCTTGCTCCGGTTGGAGCGGCGGCTTTGACGCACTGGCACTGACGCTTTTCACGCTGCGCGACACACTGAACCCTCGGCAGGTGGCGGCCGTGCGACCAACCTGGCGAGCCGCCGTAGGTCCTGGGCTATGGCCGCAAGCGTGAACTCGTCTTGAGCGCCACGCGGGCCGCGCAGTCGAAGTCGACCGAGCCTCAGGATGCGCTTCAAGTGCGCGAACCGCATCTCGATCTTCTTGCGTTCACGCCGCGATTGCTCGAAGGATTCGGTGCCCGCGAACGACCGGGTGATGTCTCGTGCGTTCTCGTGGATGTTGCGGGGGATCTTTCGTGCTGGTTCCTTCGGACAGCACCGGGGCTTGAGCGGGCACGTATCGCAGTCGAGCTTGCTTGCGCGATAGAGAAGCGTACTGCCCTCGTGCACCGTGCCGCTCGTGCTGAGTTGCTTTCCGCTCGGGCAATGGTAGACATCGTTTGTCGTATCGTACCGAAAGTCGCTGCGTGAGAAGGTGCCATCTTCTCGCTTCGACTTGTCGATCACCGGAATATGGGGCGCGATGCCCTTCTCCTCGACCAGCCAGTTCAGCATCGGAGCTGACCCGTAAGCTGTATCGGCCGCGAGCCGCTCCGGCTTGAGACCAAAGCGCTTCTCTGTTCGTTCGATCATTGTCCTTGCCGCGCCAACTTCGGCTTGCCGAATGGCGCGGGACGCCTCGACATCAACGATGACGCCGAACTCCACGTCGATCAGATAGTTGTCAGCGTAAGCGAAGAATGTCGGTCCTTTGTGCGCACCGGTCCATTGAGCCGCAGGATCGGACGGAGACACGAACTTCGGCACGACATCGGTGGCCGCCCCCCACGCCATGTCGTCGAGGGTCGCCATATACTCCTTCACCGCGCGGCTGGAGCTCTCCGGATCGCGATCCTTATGCCAGTCCTTGCCCGGTATCGAGCGCTGCTTGTTGGCATCGGCCTGGATCAGGCTCGCATCGACCGCAAAGCCTTCACCACCAACGAGACCGGCCGCGATGCATGCCTCGACGACGCGCTCGAACACGCGACGGAAAATATCACCCTCGCGGAAGCGCTCGGTGCGGGCGCGCGAGAACGCCGAGTGATCCGGGATATTGTCCTCGATGCCGAGTTTGCAGAACCGTCGATACGCGAGGTTCACTTGCACTTCACGGCAAATAAATCGCTCCGAGCGGATCGCGAAGACATAGCCCACGACAAGCATCCGGATCATGAGCTCCGGATCGATCGATGGGCGACCCATGGACGAATAGCGAGGTGCCAGTTCGGCGCGAAGCCAGGACAGATCGAGAGCAGCATCGATCATGCGCACCAGATGATCGTCAGGAACCGCGTCGCCGAGGTGAAACTGGTAGAACAGTCGACCTTGTTCGCTCTTCAGCCGGCCCATCATGGCTTGCGCTCGCCGACGTTCGTGTTAGCAAGACGGAACCACGGTTCGCCGCATACCTCAACGGACTTCTGCAACAAAATCTGCCAGAATCGGACGCATGCCGTTCGGGACCAAACGTCGGATTACGACAGCGTGAGATAGGCATCCTCTGCCGGTACACCGATACTACAATGAGCGCCCAGCGCCTCCGGCCGAAGCAAGGCACACTGAAACGCGATCGTCAGCACGCTGTGCCTCCGACCTCCTTTGCGATTGCACGAACGAGCGGTTTCATGAAGTAGGCACCATACGGCGTGATCGCGACATTGATGCCGCGCATTTCCAGTTCCGCCGCAACGACCGGGCCGACCGCCGCTACTTTTGTGCGGGCGAGCGCGGTTTGCAGGTCGGCCTCGCGGCTCGCGTCGCGTGCCACCTCGAAGAGGCGCCGGACCTGAGGGGAGCTGGTGAAGGCGATAACGTGGACCCGCCCTTCGGCCATGAGATCGATGACCTCGATGACCCGGCTCGCATCAGCCTTCGACGCATAGGCGTAAGGCAGCACGGGATCCGGCCGGCCGCCGGCGGCGACGAGAAAATCCAGCAAGTTGGTGTTGGGACTTTCGGGATAGAGCTGAACTCCAACCCGCCTGCCGCGCAGGTCATGAGCGGAAAGCGCCGCGATGATACCGTCGGTCGTGGGCTCCTCGGCGCGCAGACCGGGCTCGAGCCCAAGCTCCCGCAGCGCTTTCGCCGGCTTCGGGCCGCGCGTGATCTTGCGCACCGGCGCCAGCGCCCGAAGGAAGGCGCGCTCCTCGTCGGCGGCGCAGGCGACAGCATGAAGGCGGCGCAGCCCCTCGCCCGTCAGCAGGATGAGGTCGTCACAGGGGTCCTCAATAAAGCGGCGCAGCCAAGCCGCGACGGGCGCAGCGTCCGGCGCATCGACGATGGCGACCAGCGGACAACGGATGGTTTCGCCGCCCTCGGCCTCGAGCATACGCGCGAGGAGGTCGAGCTCGCGCGTCTCGGGAACCACGATCCGATGCCCGCTCAATGCTCCAGCCATTCCATCCTCGCCGCGACCGCTCGCCATCGGGCCGATGCTAGACATTGTCAATGCCCCTGTCCTGCGCCGACCAGAGCGACCGCCGCGGTTGAGTGCATGGCGCCCCGTTCCGCGTCGCCAAGTCGCGTCTCCAGCAATCGCTCCGCTTTCGCTTCGTCGCCGGCGAACACGGCATCCGCCTCGGCGCCGCGGATGACGGCTTCCCAGAAGCGCCGCCGCAGCGCTCGGTCGCGCAGCTGCGCCGCGACGCGCTTGCGCCATGCGCCGCAGAGCCGCGCCAGGCCGCCGTAAGCCACCGGCACCGCCGCCTCGATCCGCGCACGCAGCTCGCGCGCGAGGGCGGGCGATAATCCTCCCGTCGAGATCGCAACTCGCACCGGTCCGCGTTCGACCACTGCCGGCATCACGAAGTCGCAAAGATCTGGCCGGTCGACGGCGTTGACCAGCACACCGCATCGATGGGCTGCGGCCACGACACGCGCGGCAGCGGCGGCATCTTCCAGAGCGACGAAGCAAAGCCGCACGCCCTCGAGATCCGAGGCCGCGAAGTCCCTTCGGCGAAGCCCGATCAGGGCAGCCGCGTGAAGCGCGGCGATGTCTTCGCAAACCGCGTTGGCGACGACGCGCACCCGGCCGCCGGCGCGACGCAGCGCTTCGACCTTGGCGAATGCCTCGATACTGCCGCCGACCACCAGCACCGGCACGTCCCGCAGCGCCAGGAAGATCGGGAAAAAGGCGGGCTCCGGTACGGACGGATCAGGCAGCAGCGTCGGCGTCGACATCGCGCAGGATCTCCTTCAGCTCGGGAATGCAGGAGCCACAATTCGTGCCGGCGCGCAACACCGCGCCGATCTCGGCGATGCTCGTGGCCGTTCTGGCGGTGATGGCGTCGCGCAGGGCACGGACACTGATGCCGAAGCACGCGCAGACGACCGGATCCCGAGCCGTCGAAGCTGCGCACGCCGGACGGCCGGCGAGAAGGCCGGCGCGGGCGCCCGCGTCGATCGGCGCGCACAGCAGCGCCGCCAGCGCGGTCCGCACGGGCAGGGAAGCGGCGGTGCGGCCGAGAAACAGGCACGCATCCAGCCGGCCATCGGCCAAGCTCGCATAGCGGAAGACGCCGCGCCGGGGATCGGCATAGACGATGAGCTCTGCCTCCGCCGGCGCCTGGAGCAACGTGGTGACCCAGCGCTCGGATCCCTCGCCGCCGGGCAAGGGCCGCACGCCGACAAGTTCGAAGGCCGTGCCCGCCTCCAAAGGGATTCGCGACCAGTAGATGTCCCTGGCGATCGACGCGTCCGAGCGCCGCAGCAGCAAGCCGCGCCAGAACGTTTCGACCGGAGTCACCGACACCGGGGTCGCCTTCAGCTCCGGCTGGCCGGAAACCGGGTCGCAAGCGGCGCCAACGACGCGGCCAACGGGGCCGGCCGAGGCGAAGCAATCGCTCCAATGCATCGGCGCGAAGACCTCGCCACGCCGCTGTTCGCGCGAAATTCGCATACGCAGCACCGTTGCGCCGTGCCGGCTCTCCAGACGGATCAGGCCGTCATCCGTCGCGCCGCACGACGCCGCATCGTCGGGATGCATGTCGAGGATCGGTTCCTCAACATGCGCCATCAAGCGCGGCACCCTGCCGGTGCGAGTCATGGTGTGCCACTGGTCGCGCACGCGGCCGGTATTGAGCAGGAGCGGCCGGCGACCGTCAGACCGCTCCGCCAGCGGCCGCCACGGCGTGGCGACGAAGCGGGCGCGCCGGTCCACCGTAGCGAAACCGCCATCGCCGAACAGGCGGCCATCCTGCGGCGGCGGCGCGTGGCGCGGCAGCGGCCACTGCGCCGGCTGAAGCCGGTCATAGGCATCATCGCTCAGCTCGGCCAGGGCGCCGATGTCGAAGATGCGGCGATGGTCGCCCTCGTTCTCGAACGCCGACAGCGCGGCGTGCTCGCGGAAGATCTCCGCCGGCCGCCGATAGGAAAAGGCGTCCCCCCATCCCATGCGCTGCGCCACGCCCGTCAACATCCACCAGTCGGGCCGGGCTTCACCGGGCGGTGCGCGGAAGGCGTGCTGGCGCGACAGGCATCGCTCGGAATTGGTCACCGTGCCGTCCTTCTCGCCCCAGCCGGCGGCCGGGAGCACCACGCGCGCCAGACGCGTCGTGTCATTGGGCCAGCAATCGGCAACGGCGACGAACGGACAGGCCTTGAGCGCGGCGCGGATGCGCGAGGCGCGCGGCATGCTCACAGCGGGATTAGTGCCCATGATCCACAGCGCCTTGATGCGGCCCTCGAGCGCGGCGTCGAAGAGCTCGACCGCCTTCAAGCCGGGGCGCGTCGCGATCCGCGGCGCGTTCCAGAAGCGACGCACCCGATCGACGTCGTCCGGCCGGTCGAACCCCATATGAGCGGCGAGCTGGTTCGCGAGCCCGCCCACCTCGCGCCCGCCCATGGCATTGGGCTGCCCGGTGAGCGAGAACGGCCCGGTGCCGGGACGGCCGACCCGGCCGGTTGCTAGATGGCAGTTGATGATCGCATTGACCTTGTCGGTGCCGGTGGAAGACTGGTTCACGCCTTGCGAATAAAGCGTGACGGTGCGGTCGGTCGCGGCAAACCAGTCGTAGAATCGGCGCAGGTCTTCCAGCGCGACACCGGCCATGGACGCAGCATCGGCCGCCGAGGGCGCGCTTGCGCTTGCCGCGGCGAGTGCGGCGCCGAGGCCGGTGGCGTGGCGCTCGACCCAGTCGCGATCAACCGCGCCGCGCTCGGCCAGATGCACGAGCAGACCGGCGAACAGGGCGACGTCGCTGCCGGCGCTGATCGCCAGATGCAGATCGGCGATGTCGCAGCTTGCCGTGCGCCGCGGGTCGATCACGACGACGCGCGTCCCGCGCGCCTCTTTCGCCGCCGCCAGGCGCTGGAACAGCACCGGATGGCACCAGGCCGCGTTGCTGCCGACGAGCACGACGAGATCCGCCTGCTCTATATCCTCATAGCAGCCGGGCACCACGTCTTCGCCGAAGGCGCGGCTGTGACCCGCGACCGACGAGGCCATGCAGAGCCGCGAATTGGTGTCGATGTTGGCGGAACCGATGAACCCCTTCATCAGCTTGTTGGCGACGTAGTAATCCTCGGTGAGGAACTGCCCGGAGACATAGAGCGCGACCGCGTCGGGTCCGTGCTCGGCAATGGTGCGCGCGAAGCTCGCGGCGATCAGCTCGAGCGCCGCATCCCACGAGGCGCGGCGGCCGTCGATCTGCGGATGCAGCAGACGCCCCGCCTCGCCGAGCGTCTCGCCGAGGGCGGCGCCCTTCGAGCATAACCGGCCGCGATTGGCAGGGTGATCGGGATCGCCGGCAAGGGCGCCATCTGGCAAGGCGATGATACCGCAGCCGACGCCGCAATAAGGACAAGTCGTGCGGGTCGCGCCCGGCGCGCGGCGCGCCCCCTCTTCGCCCCTCATGCTGCCTCCCAGCACGCGGCGCCGCCGGCGGCATTGCCGACGAAGGCCGAGGCCGCGAGCAGGATGCGGTCGCCCACCACCGTCACAGCGACCCGCGGCGCGCAGCCGATATCGGGCGCGACGGCGGCGCCGCTGTCGAGATCGATGATCCAATTGTGCAGCGGGCAGGCGACCGTCCTGCCGGAGACGATGCCTTCCGACAACGGCCCGCCGCGATGCGGGCAGCGGTCGACGAGCGCGAATATCTCTCCCTCCGCGGTGCGAAACACCGCGATGGGCGCGCCGTCGCTGCGCACCCGGCGCGCGCCACGCCGCGGAATGTCGTCGACCCGCCCGATCTCGATCCACGCCGGCGTCATCTCAGCTCACCCGTTCGAGCGCTGCGAACTCATGCGCGTCGACGCCGCGCGCCGCACGCTCGGCCCAAGGGTCGATCTGCACGAAGCGCTGCGAATGAAGGAAGCGCGCCTGGAGGGCGTGGCGCCCGTCGCCGTCCCCGACGATGCGGCGCCTGGCATAGTCGATGCCGACGCGCGCAATCCAGGGCGCGGTTCGTTCGAGATAGCGTGCCTCCTCGCGATAGAGCTGCAGGAACGCGCCCACATGCTCGAGCACCTCGGCCTCGGTGACGACACGGACGAGATGGTCGGTCACTCTGACATCGACGCCGCCATTGCCGCCGACGACGATGTCGTAGCCCGCTTCGACGCACACGACGCCGATGTCCTTGATCGTCGCCTCGGCGCAGTTGCGCGGACAACCGGAGACGGCGAGCTTCACCTTGTGCGGTGTCCACGACCCCCAGCACATCTTCTCGATCTTGACGCCGAGCCCGGTCGAATCCTGCGTGCCGAACCGGCACCATTCGCTGCCGACGCAGGTCTTCACCGTGCGCAATCCCTTGGCATAGGCGTGGCCCGAGACCATGCCGGCGGCGTTTAGATCGGCCCAGACGGCGGGTAGCTGCTCCTTCCTCACGCCGAGCAGGTCGATGCGCTGCCCGCCGGTGACCTTGACGGTCGGAATGCCGTGCTTCTCCGCCGCATCGGCGATGGCGCGCAGCTCGGCCGGCGTGGTCAAGCCGCCCCACATCCGGGGCACGACGGAGTAGGTGCCGTCCTTCTGGATGTTGGCGTGCACCCGCTCGTTGACGAAGCGCGATTGCGGATCGTCGCCATACTCGCCCGGCCAGGCGCAGAGCAGATAATAGTTCAAGGCGGGACGGCATTTGTGGCAGCCATCGGCCGTCTTCCAGCCGAGCGTCTCGCGCACCTGCGCGATCGATTTGAGCCCGCGGTCCAGAATGGCGCGGCGCACCGCGTCGTGACCGAGCGCGGTGCAGCGGCACAGCGCGGGCTCGATTTCGCTTGGCGCGGCATTCTCGACGCCGATGGTATGGGCGATGATCGCTTGAACCAGACTCGTGCATTGGCCGCATGACGCCGAGGCCTTGGTGTGCGCCCGAACATCGTCGAGCGTCGTCAGCTTCCTGTCGAGGATGGTGCGGCAGATCTTGCCCTTCGACACGCCGTTGCAGCCGCACACCTGCTCGCTGTCGGCCATGGCGGCGACATCGAGACGCGGATCGCGCCGGCCATCGGCCTCGGCAAAGGCGCGGCCGAAGATGAGACGGTCACGCAGCTCGCCGATGTTGCTGCCATCGCGCATGAGCTGGACATACCAGCCGCTATCGGCGACATCGCCATAGAGCACGGCGCCAACCACCTTGTCGCCGCGCAGGACCAGCTTCTTGTAGATGCCGCGCTTGGCGTCATGAAAGGTAATCTCGTCGTCGCCCTCGTCATTGGCCGCGAGCGCGCCTGCCGAGAACACGTCGATGCCGGTGATCTTGAGCTTGGTGAACAGCGGCGGCGTCGCATAGGCGGCACGCTCGTCACCGGCGATCCTGGCGGCGCAAACCGTGGCCTGCTCCCAGAGCGGCGCGACCAGCCCAAACACCTGGCCGCGATGCTCGACGCATTCGCCGACGGCGAAGATGTCGGCATCGCTGCTGCGCATGTCGTCGCCGACGACGATGCCGCGGTTGACCTCGAGCCCCGCGTGCCGGGCGAGGTCGATATTGGGACGAATGCCGATGGCGAGCACCACCAGATCGGCGGGCACCTCGCGGCCATCGGCAAGACGCACGCCCTCGGCCCGCTCGCTGCCGAGGATCTCTTCCGTTTGCCCGTTGGTGAAGAAGGCAATTCCGCGCCGATCCAGCTCGCGCTGCAGCAGCTGGCCCGCGGCGACATCGAGCTGGCGCTCCATCAACGTCGCCATCAGGTGCACGACCGCAACAGACATGCCCCGGCGCTTCAGCCCCCAGGCCGCCTCAAGCCCGAGCAGCCCGCCGCCGATTACCACCGCGCGCTTGCGGCACTGCGCTGCCGCGATCATCGTCTCGACATCGGCAATGTCGCGGAAGGCGCACACGCCGGGGAGCTGCAGGCCGGGAATCGGCGGCGCCAGCGGCTTCGAGCCGGTGGCGAGCAGCAGCTTGTCGTAAGGTACCACCCGGCCGCCGGCCGAGACGACGGTGCGCGCGCGCGGATCGATCGATATTACCGGGTCGCCGGCGATGAGCGTGATGCCGTTCTCGTCGTACCACGAGTGCGGGTTGATCACGATCTCGTCCATCGCTTTCTCGCCCGCAAGGACCGAGGAGAGCAGGATGCGGTTGTAGTTGGGGTGCGGTTCGGCGCCGAAGACGGTGATGTCGAAACGGCCCGGCGCGCGGGCCAGCAACTCCTCGACGGCGCGCACGCCGGCCATACCGTTGCCGACGACGACGAGCCGTTCCTTGAACGGATCAAGCGTGTCCATGGCTTTGCTTTCGCTGAGACGGCAGGGGACGGATCAGACGCGCGCGGCGCCGAGGCTCACGGCCGCGCCCCAGGTCGTGCGCCACCGCTTCTTGACGCCGGTGAGGCCGATCAGCGCGACGACAGCGAGGCCGGCGAACACCAGGAACCCCGCCTGATAGCTGCCGGTGAGCTGCTTCGAGTAACCGAGGCTCGAGGCGAGGTAGAAGCCGCCGACGCCGCCGGTCATGCCGACCAGGCCGGTCATCACACCGATCTCGCGGCGGAAACGCTGCGGCACCAGTTGGAAGACGGCGCCGTTGCCCATGCCGAGCGCCAGCATGCCGACGACGAAGACGGCGAGCGCCATCCAGGCCTGCGGCAGGCCGACGCTCACCGTGCCGATCGCGGCTGCGGCCGCCACATACATCACCGACAGCGAGCGAACGCCGCCGACACGATCGGCGATCGCGCCGCCGATCGGGCGCACCATCGAGCCGGCGAAGACGCAGGCCGCGGTGAAGTAGCCGGCAACGATCGGGCTCAGCCCGTACTGGTCGTTGAAGTAGATGGTGAGCGACGAGGCAAGGCCGACGAAACCACCGAAGGTTACGCTGTAGAAGAACATGAACCACCAGGCATCACTGATCTTCAGCACCTTGAGATAGTCGAAGAGCCGTTTGGCGGGCGGGCAATCGGGGCTGTCCTTGGCGAGAGCGAGATAGATGACGAAGGTGAGCGCCAGCGGGATCGCAGCGAGGCCGAATACCGCCTGCCATCCGAACAGCGTCGCGAGCGTCGGCGCAAACAGCGCGGCAAGCACCGTGCCGGAATTGCCGGCGCCGGCGATGCCGAGCGCCGTGCCCTGGTGCTCGGGCGGATACCAGCGCGAGGCGAGCGGCAGGGCGATCGCGAAGGAAGCGCCGGCAAGGCCGAGGACGACGCCGACGAGCAGCACCTGGGCGAAACTGTGAACGCCGAAGAACCACGCAGCGACGAGCCCGGCAATAACGACGAGTTGCGCGATCGCACCGGTCAGCTTCGGCTTCAGATGATCCACCAGCACGCCGTTGACGATACGCAGCACCGCGCCGGCCATCACCGGCGTGGCGACCAGGAGGCCCTTCTCGGCCGGTCCCAACTGGAGATCCCTGGCGATCTGCACGCCGAGGGGCCCGAGCATGACCCAGACCATGAAGCTCAGGTCGAAATAGAGAAAGGCCGCGACCAGTGTCGGCAAATGACCTGCCTTGAGAAAACCTCTGTTCATGCTGAGACTCCGCAGAACGGCGCGCCACAGTGGCGAGAGATCGCGAATGCCGATCGCGCTCGCGTAACGTCGTGACGTCGCGCCGACGGGCACCCTCGCCCGTAGATGGACCGCCATTGGCCCATCACTGCCCGGAAAGGAGCGCCCGGAGTTGGCGGGTGCCCGCGATGAAACCCGCTCCGCCGTTGAAGCGGGTTCAGCCCGATCGCCTGCCGATGCGCGGCAAAGGCCGGTGGGCTATGTGAATCATGCAAGCCGCGGGCCAGTTCGGATTGGCCGCGCGGAAAGCGCTCGAAATGCGGCGGATCTACCAAACACGCGTCCGTACCGGCGGTCGCCGACGTACGCTGTTGCCCAAAGGCTGATCAGGCGACGCCTACCCCCTATGCAGGGGGCGCATCGAGGTCGGCTGACCTGATCCATCGGTTTCGTCTGCACCTTGCCGCTTACCGCAGCTATGATAACGCTCGCCGCGCGGAAGGGGACGTAGGTGTCGCATTCGCAAGTCGGCCAACTGCTTATCGATGGTGCGGTCGTCAGCGAACGAGGCAAGCGGCCGAGCAACGATGATTACGCGGCTCTCTACATGGGCACCGCGACCGAGCGGGCACGGCATGGCGTCGTCGCGGCGATCGCCGACGGCGTCGCTAGCGCCAAGGGCGGCCGGGCCGCCGCCGAGCTCGCCGTGCGCGCCTTCATCGACGGCTATTACGGGCGGTCGGAGACGCTCGCTATCGGACGCGCGGCATCCGGCGTTCTCGAAGCGGTGAACCGCTGGGTGCGTGCGCAGGGACGGACCGATCCGGCGCTCGAAAGCATGGCCACGACCTTCACCACGCTCATCCTGCACGGCCGCAAGGCGCATCTGCTCCATGTCGGCGACACCCGCCTCTACCGGCTGAGCGGCGAGCAGCTGGAGCAGCTCACCGAAGATCACACGCCGAACCGGCCCGACCAGTCGCATGTGCTGCTGCGCGCCATTGGCCTCGAAGAAGGGCTGCGCGTCGACTATGCCGCACATGCCCTCCGTCCACACGACCGCTTCCTGCTCTCCAGCGACGGGGTCCATGGCGTGCTGGGCGACCGGCGCATCGGAGAGGCGCTCTCCCAGCGCAACGCGCCCGAGATGGCGGCTCAGAATCTCGTCGCGGAGTCGCTCGCAGCCGGAAGCCAGGACAACGTCACCGCGATCGTCGTCGACGTGCTGGCGCTGCCGGCGCTCGACCGCGCCGATCTCGAGCAAACGGCTGCCGCGTTGCCTATCCGCGAACCGCCGCGAGCCGGCGAGACGATCGATGGCTACGGTCTCGAGGAGATGCTGTCGGACGGCCGCTACAGCCGGATCTTCAGAGCAATCGATGCACGCGACGGCAAGCGCGGCGAGGTCGTGCTGAAATTCGCCAAGCCGGCAGTCGCCGAAAGCGGCATCTATCGCGCGGCCTTCGTCCGCGAAGCCTGGGTTGCGGCCCGCGTGCGCAGCCCCTTCGTCGGCGAGATCCTGGAGTGCATACCGCCGGAGCGGCAGACCTGCCTCTACGCGATGATGCCGTTCTACCAAGGCGAGACGCTGGAGCGTCGGCTGCTGCGCGCACCGAAGGTGACGCTGAGTGAAGGCGTCGAGATCGCCATCAAGCTGGCCAAGGCAGTGGCGGCGTTGCACCGCGCCGGCGTCGTGCACCGCGACATCAAGCCCGAGAACATCGTCCTCGAGCGGCAGACTGGCGGGCTCAAGCTGATCGATCTCGGCGTTGCGCGGCTGCCCTATGTCGACGACGAGCCGCCAGCCGAGATTCCGGGTACCGCAAGCTACATGGCACCGGAATTGTTTGACGGGCAGCTGGGCGATGAACTATCGGACCAGTTCGCCATCGGCGTGACCATCTATCGCATGTTCGCCGCCGGCCGGTACCCTTACGGCGAGATCGAGCCTTTCTCCCGCCCGCGCTTCGTTAGTCCCGCGCCACTGACACGCCATCGCCCGGACTTGCCAGCATGGCTGGATCTGGTGCTGGCGCGCTGCGTCGGCCGCGAATGCAAGGGTCGGTTCGGCGATGTCATCGAGCTGGCACTCGAGCTCGAGAACGGAATAGCGCGCAATGGCGGTGCGCAGAGCCGAAAGCGCCGGCCGCTCTATCACCGCCACCCGGTGCGCTTCTGGCAGATCGTTAGCCTTATGCTGCTCGGCCTTCTGGCGCTGTCGCTCGGCCTGCGCTGAGCGCTTCGGGCTACGATAGGGTGTTTGGATCGAAGACGGCGCCGTCGCAGAAGCGATCGGCGCCCATGGCGACGGGCGCCGGAGCCGCGGCGAGAGTCCAATCGCCGGCATGCTCGCCTTCGGCCTTCATGTCCGCCACCGGCACCGGTGCGCCGACCGCATGCGCCGCGTCGCGGTAAAGATCCGGCCGATAAACCGACGCGGCAACGGCAGCGGCATCGAGGCCGGGATCGACATAGCCCCAGCGCGCCATCTCGCGCAGGAACCACAGCGCATGCGAGCGCCACGGGAAGGTGGCGGTGTTGGCGAAGAAGGTCGAGACGTCGGCGTTCTGAGGCACGCCTTGGGGTGCGCGTGACGCGGCGCCGGGCAATGACGCGAGCACCGCGGTAGGGTCCAGCGCCAAGGTCTCGGCGACGAGCGCGGCGATGCGGGAGGCGTTCGCCGCATCGTCGCAATAGCGCGCAGCCCGCAACAGCGCACGCAGCAGCCGCTGCACGCGGTTGAGATTCTCCTCCGCCCACCGGCGGCCCAGCGCTAGGACTTTTTCGGGATGGTTGTTCCAGATCTCGGAGGTCACGGCGACCGTCCGGCCGATGCCGCCTCGCGCCGCTATGAAGCCCCAGGGCGCGCCGGCACAGAAGCCGACAATCTGGCCCACGCGCAAGACGTCCACGACCTGCGCCGGCGGCACGACGGTGAGCTCGACATCACGATCCGGATCCAGGCCACCGGCGGCGAGCCAGTAGCGCAGCAGCAGGTTATGTGTCGAGTAGCCATGCACGACCGCCAGCGCCGGCCTCGTGGAGCCGCCGCCGCCGGCGCCGATGAGCGCGGCAAGGCGCCGCGCTGCCGCGCGCGCGTCGGGCGGCGCGTCGCCGCGCAAAATCTCGGCGGCAATGCTCTCTGAGAGTGTGATGGTATTGCCTTTCAGGCTCAACGACATCGGCACGACCAGCGGCGCGCCGCCGCCGCGCAAGCCCAACGTCACGGCCAGGGCCAGCGGCGGCAGCATCACGGCGCCGTCGAGCAGCCCATAGACGATCTTGTCCGCGACGTTCGCCCAGGAGGGCTCGATCGACAGCTCGACATCGAGGCCTTCCTCGGCGAAGGTGCCGAGCTCCTTGGCAACGATGAGCGGCGCCGCATCGGTTAGCCGGAGCAAGCCGAGCTTGACCTTGTCCATCCCGGTGCGAGCGCCGTAGCTCGACGACGCACCGGGCGTGACGTGTCGCCGCGACGTTCTCATCGACCCGCCCATAGCTTCACCGCCGTGGATACTGCCGCAAGATTAACGCTTCTGCCCGACAGGAGGGCAGCAGCGGCCCTATTCGGCGATGTCATTGACAACCTCCCTTGCGATCTCGGCGAGACGTCGGCCGGAATTCATGGCGCGACGCCGCAGCCAGCGATAGGCTTCCGGCTCGCTCATATTGAGCCGTTTCATGAGCGCCGTCTTGGCGCGGTCCACGAGCCGGCGCTCCGCCAGTGACGCCTCGGCGCGGCGCAGCTCAGCCTCGAGCTGCCGATGCCGCTCGAAGATCGCAACCGCGGCGCGGATGATGGGCTTCACGTCGGGCAGCGCTGTACCAATGACGTTGTAGGAGCTGACGCCGGCCGCGACCGCTGCCTCCATGAAGGCGGGATCGTCCTCATCGACGAAGAGGACGATGGGACGTGGCTCCTGCGCCGCGACGGCGCGGACGCTGTCGAGCGCATCGCGATCGGGCCGCGCCATGTCGACGATAACTACGTCCGGCGCCTGTACCCGCACCGCCTCCGTGAGCGGCTGGTCCGGCCCGAGCCGGACGACGATCACGGCCGCGCCGCCATCGCCCGCGAGGCTCCGCTCGACGGCGGCCGCCCGCTCGGGATCGGCATCGGCCAGCAGGATCTTCAACCGTTTTGCTGGTACAGCGCGTGACCCATTGCCGGACTAAAGCAAATCCCGCGCCAGTTTTTCCGGCCGGGACCGCGGCGGGCTTTGCGCCGCACGGCGGAAGTGGCGACGGCCGCGCTCCAAAGATCCGCTGAAGTCCGTTGAAAACGACGGGGTTTTAGGGGGTTTGCGTGCGGGCGGGAGGAGGGTTTGAATCTGCGGTCTTCGGGGTACGCTGAAAAGAACGTCCGCTCTATGGCGCATAGTAGCGACCGGTTTGCGTCAGAATGCGAAGCAGCAGCGCCAGGTTCGCGGCGACAGCCTTTGCCGCGTGAAAAATTTGTAAGCGAGCGGGCAATTGCGACAATGGGGCAGCATCGCTAACTACGTTTCGATTGTTTATCCTCGAAGAGGCCGCTACGGCCTCCCCAATCTGTGCCTCTGTGAAATGTCTCAAGTGGAATACCTGCGCGAACAAGCGCGGAAATGCTTTCGCCTGGCGCGGTCGATTACCGACCCGAAAGCGGCCGCTGAACTCGAAAAGCTCGGGCGCGAGTTCGAACAGAGAGCCGCGGCGCTGGAGGGGGACGCAGGAGGCTGACGGTGGCCTGCCTCCACCACGCCGCAATGAATGGTTGCAGCCAGCGCGCCCGTGGCTGGAGAACGCGTGGCCGCCGGCCGGCAAGCCGGTGAATCCACGGGGCAATACGCCGGCATTCACCGTTCCTTAAGCGAGTTCAGTTACATCTGAGACGAATGCGACGGGCAGGGGGAAGACGGGCCCACTCCCCCGAGGCGTCGGCAGCGATGCCTCGCTAACGCTGTTTCCGCCGCCGCTTGCCTCAGCCCGACATGGATGGTGCATGACCTTCCTTTCCCGCCTCTCGGTTCGCGCCATCCTGAACGCCGTCACGCTGACGCTGGCGGCGGCGCTCTGCGCGTCGCTGTTGGTGCCGATCGGCGCGGCGTGGCGCGCCGTTGCCGATGCCGACCGGCTCGCGGCCCTCGCCGCGGCCGATCGCGGCGTGTTCCAGGCGATGACTGCGATCCGCATCAAGCGCGGCGCGGTGCAGACGGCGATCCAGGCGCAGGACGACGCGCTGTCGACGGCGACCGAGGTCCATGCCGGCATCCTCGCGCAGTTCAACAGCGCGCTGGCGGCGGCGCAGCAGGTCGCCATCCCCGACGCCGACAAGCTGCTCGCCACGGCGCGCGCCCGCTGGAGCGAGTCCGAAGGGTTGTGGCGCGAGGTCGACGCGGTCGCGCGCAAGCCCAAAGCCGAGCGCGACCTCAAGCCGACGCAGCCCTGGTACGAGACGGTGGGCGCGACGGTCGAGGATCTGAGCCGGCTGTCGCTCGCCATCGCCAACGAGGTGCGGCTCACCGATCCGACGATCGCCGAACTCGTCGCGGCGCGGCAGGCGGCGTGGACGGTGCGCTACAACTCGGGCAACGAATGCCCGGCGGGCCGGCCCTTCATCGGCAACGCGGCGCCGCTCCCCGCCGAGACGCGCAAGAAGATCTACGCCATCCGCGCCACCATCGACGCGATGTGGAAGGCGCTCGACGATCTCCTGTCGCGGCCGGGAGCGCCGGCGGCGCTGGTGCAGGCGGTGCGCGGGGCCGAGGAGGCGCAGCAGAAATCGAACGCGGCGCGCGACGCCGTCTACGACCGGCTCGACGGCAGCGGCACCCCCGTCATATCGCCCGCCGATTGGACGGCGCAGTGCAACGCGCCGTTCGAGGCGATCATGCGCATCCCCGAGACCACCGCCACGCTGATGGAGCGCTACGCCGGCGAGATCACGGCGCGGGCGCGGGCGCAGCTCGTGCTCGACGCGCTGGGCCTCGCCGCCGCGGTGCTGCTGAGCGCGTTCAGCATGGTCATCGTGCGGCGCCGCTTCGCCATCCCCATCCGGAATCTCACCGCGGCGATCATGCACCTGGCGCGGCGCGACTACGGCAAGCCGGTGCGCGAGACCGGCCACGCCGACGAGCTCGGCCGCATGGCGGCGACGCTGGAGGCGCTGCGCTTGAACGCGCGCGAGGTGGAGCGGCTTTCCGGCGAGAGCATCGCGTCGAAGGAGGCGCGGCTCAAGCAGGTCGGCGCGCTCGAGGAATATTGTCGCGAGTTCGACACGGCGATCCGCCGCACGCTGAGCGCAGTCACCGCCGCCGCCGGGCATATGACACGCACCGCCAACACCATGTCGTCGATCGCCGAGAAGACCGCCGACCGCTCGACCGTGGTCGCGGCGGCGTCGACGGAGGCCTCGGTCAACGTGCAGACGGTGGCCGCGGCGGCCGAGGAGCTGGCGAAATCGATCGCCGAGATCAGCCAGCAGGTCGCCCAGTCGACCCGCGTCGCCGCCGAGGCGGCGCGGCGCGCCGAGCGCACCAACGCGTCGATCCAGAGCCTGGTGGGCGCGGCGCACAAGGTCGGCGAGGTGGTTCAGCTCATCAACGACATCGCCAGCCAGACCAACCTGCTGGCGCTCAACGCCACGATCGAGGCGGCGCGCGCCGGCGACGCCGGCCGCGGCTTCGCCGTGGTCGCCTCGGAGGTGAAATCGCTGGCGACGCAGACGGCGATGGCGACCGACGATATCGGCGCGCAGATCGGCGGCATCCAGGAATCGACCAAGCAGGCGGTGGCGGCGATCATGGAGATCGCCGGCGTGATCGCGCAGATCAACCAGATCAGCGGCAGCGTCGCCGCCGCCATCGAGGAGCAGGGCCGCGCGACGCAGGAGATCGCGCGCAACGCCACCGAGGCGGCCCGGGGCACGACGGAATCCTCGACCAACATCTCCGGCGTCATGGAGGCGGCCGGCGACACCGGCACCGCCGCCAACGAGGTGCTCGACGCCGCCAAGGAGGTCGCCGCGCTCTCCGAGAACCTGCACGCCCAGGTCGACGGCTTCCTGCAGAAGATCCGCGCCGCCTGAGCCGGGCCGCGCCCGGCGGTTAGGCAAAGATTAGGAAATCGCCGCCTAGACTGATCCGCAAGCATGGTTCTCTCCATGCCTCCGACAGCCAGCAGCCCCGCCGGTTCACGCCGGCGGGGCTTTTCCGTTCAAGTCATTTTCGGCTCAAAGTCAGGCCCGCGCCAAGGCGCGGACGCCTTCAGGGCGCCGCGGGCCGCGAGCGCCGGAGCCCCTCCGTCGCCGGCACGCAGGTGCGTGTCTTGTGGTCGGGCAGCTCGACCACCTGCACGTCGACGCCGTAGAGGCGCTTCAGCGCCGCCGGCGTGATCACCGCCTCGGGCGCGCCGATCGCCTCCATGCGGCCGTCCTGCAAGAGCGCGACGCGATCGCCGCACAGGAAGACATGGTCGGGATCATGCGTCGACAGCACCACCGCGATGCCCGAGGCCGCGAGCGCGGCGACGCGGCCGAGCACGCGCAGCTGGTTGCCGAAATCGAGGCTCGCGGTGGGCTCGTCCATGACGAGGATGCGCGGCTCCTGCGCCAGCGCGCGGGCGATGAGCACGAGCTGGCGCTCGCCGCCGCTGATCTCCGTATAGATGCGGTCGTGCAAATGGCCGATGCCGAGCGTCTCGAGCGCGCGCGCGGCGGCGGCGCGGTCGTGGCGCGACGGCGCGGCGAAGAGGCCGATATGGGCGCTCCGCCCCATCAGCACGATGTCGCTGACGGCGAAGGGGAAGAACGCGGCATGCGCCTGCGGCACATAGCCCACGACGCGCGCCAAGCGCCGGCGCGGCCACGCCGCCGCATCCTCGCCGTCGAGCCGGACGGCGCCGGCGAGCGGCGGCAGCAGGCCCAGCAGCGTCTTCATCAGGGTGGTCTTGCCGCCGCCATTGGGGCCGAGCAGGCACAGCACCTCGCCGGCGCGGATGTCGATGCTGACGCCGCTGCCGACGGCCTTGCCGTGATAGCCGAAGGCGAGATTGTCGGCGCTGAGCATCACTGCCAGCCGCGCCGCCCGCTCGCCAGCAGCCACAGGAAGACGGGCGCGCCGATGAAGGCGGTGAGGATGCCGATGGGAATCTCGATCGCCGCCATGGTGCGGGCGAGCGTGTCGACCGCGAGCAGGTAGCCCGCGCCCAGCAGCATCGCCACCGGCAGCAGGCGCGAGAATTCCGGCCCGGCGAGGAGCCGCGCCGCATGCGGGATGATGAGCCCGATCCAGCCGATGATGCCGGACACCGACACCGAGGCCGCGGTGATCAGCGTCGCCGCGGCGATGAAGACGGCGCGCAAGCGCCGCGTCTCGGCGCCGAGTGCGCGCGCCTCCTCGTCGCCCAAGGACATCAGGTTCATGCGCCAGCGCAGGAGGTAGAGCGGCAGCAGGCCGACCAGGATCACCGGCAGGACCGGCAGGAGATCGGAGAGGGTGATCGCCGTCAAGCTGCCGAGCAGCCAGAAGGTGATGGCCGGCAGCTGGTTGTAGGGATCGGCGAAAACCTTGACGAGCGAGATCGCCGAGCCCAGCAGCGTGCCCATGGCGACGCCGGCCAGCACCAGCACGAGCACTGGATCGCGCCCGCGCATGGCGGCGCCGATGAGGTAGACGACGAGCACCGCGCCGAGCCCGCCGAGAAACGCCAGCGCCTGCACCACCACGACCGAGCGCGACAGGAAGATGCCGAGCACGGCGCCGAGCCCCGCGCCGGCGGCGACGCCGAGGATGTCCGGCGAGACCAGCGGGTTGCGGAACAGGCCCTGATATGTCGCGCCGGCGGCGGCGAGCGCCGCGCCGATGAGCGCCGCGGCGGCAATGCGCGGCAGGCGGATCTGCCACACCACCGTCTCCACCGCCGGCGGCACGCCGCTGGGCGCCCCCGAAAGCTTCGCCCAGAGCACCGCGACCAGATCGTGCGGCGCGACCGGGAACCGCCCGACGGCGAAGGACGCCACGAACAGCAGCAGCAGGGCCAGCGACGGCAGCCCCAGCCGCAGCAGACCGCCGCTTCTCATAGCGCGGGCCGCAGCAGATGGTCGAGCTGCGGCTCGCTCAGATGCACGTGATAGAAGCGCGCGTAGAAATCGCCGGCGGTCTCGCGCAGGTCGCGGCCGAACGCCTCGGGATGGAGCAGCGATGCGAGCCAGCGCAGACCGATCAGACGGTTCACCGCCGGCGGCTCGTCGAACCAGGGGAAGGGCGCGGAAGGCGCCAGGTAGACGCGCTTGTCGCGCACCGCCTTGACCCCCTGCCACACCGGGCTGGTCCAGACCGCGCGATAGAAACGCTCGTCGAGGGTGATGATCACCTCGGGGTCCCAGGCGAGGATCTGCTCGGGCGATGCGGTGGCAAGGTTGTGGCGGTCGGCCGCGGCGGCGACGTTCTCGGCGCCGACATCGTCGAGGATCTCCGCGTTGATCGAGCCCTTGAGCGCGGTCTCGAGCCCGTCGGGACCGCGCGCGTAATAAACCCGCGGGCGATGCGTCGCGCCGACGCGCGCCATGCCGTCATGCAGCTCGGCCAGCACGCGCTGCGCATAGTCGGCGAGCTCGCGCGCCTTCTGCGGCTCGCCCAGCGCGTCGCCCAGCGCCGCGTAGAGCTCGGGCGTGCGGTCGAGCTTGCCGTTGTAGATGAGATAGGGGATGCCGGTCTGCGCCTGCGTGCGCTCGGCGAGCGAGACATGCGTCGGGTCGACATCGCCGAGATCGACGATGACATCGGGCCGCGCCGCCAGCACGCTCTCGACATTGGCGGTGTTGGCGCGGCCGGTGAGGCGGCCGAGCACCGGCAGCGCCGCCGCGCGCACCGGCAGGTAGGCCTTCTCCTCGTCGCGCAGCGGCGCGGTCCAGCCGAGCAGCTTGTCCGGCGCCAGCGTGTAGAGCGTGATGGCGGCGGGCGAGCCGGCCGCGAAGACGCGCTCGATGCGCAGGGGGATCTGCACCTGCCGCCCGGCGCCGTCGGTGACGGTTCGCGTCTCCGCGGCGGACGCGGGCGCGAGCGACCAGCACAGAAGCGCGACGGCAGCGCCGACTCGAAGGAGCATGCCGCCACTCTAGGCAGCGGTCATCGGCGATTCAATCGCGCCCGCGCCCGGGTTCCCTCCGAGAGAGGGGCGCCGGGAGCGGGTGCGCGGCCGTGACTCGCGAGGCGCTTCGACTAGAATATCGCGATGGCGAGCGAGCGCGACAGCGACTGGCAGGAGTATTACGAGCGCACGGCGGGACGTCCGCCGCGGCGGACGCTGCTCGCCGCGCTCGAGCGCTTCGGCGCCGCTGCGAGCGGACTGGGCGCGGTCGATCTCGGCTGCGGCGACGGGCGCGACACCATCGCGCTGCTGGTTCACGGCTGGCGCGTGCTGGCGATCGACGCCGAGGCGGCGGCGATCGCGCGGCTGCTGGCGCGGCCCGATCTGCCGCCCGGCGCCGCGCTCGAGACGCGCTGCGCGCGCTTCGAGGATGCGGCCTGGCCCGCGGTCGACCTCGTCAATGCCAGCTTCGCGCTGCCGCTCTGCCCGCCATTACGCTTCCCGGCGCTGTGGGCGCAGATCGAGCGCTCGCTCGAGCCGGGCGGGCGCTTTGCCGGCCAGCTGTTCGGCGAGCGCGACGAGTGGCGCGGCGAGCCCGGCATCACCCATCTCGCGCGCGGCGACATCGAGTGCCTGCTCCAGAACTTCGCCGTCGAGATGCTGGAAGAAGAGGAGACCGACACCGCCACGCCCTACGGCAAGCCCAAGCATTGGCACCTCTTCCACATCGTCGCGCGCAAGCGCTGAGCATCCTTCGACTGCGCCCCTTCGACAAGCTCAGGGGCGCGCTCAGGATGAGGTGAACGGGCGAGTGGCGTCAGCTGAAGCAAGACGCGGTCCTTCCTCATCCTGAGCCGCGAGCGCAAGCTCGCGAGTCGAAGGACGCACATCGTCGATGCCGCGTGCCTCGCGCGCCAGCGGCTCGGGCGCGCGCGTGGTCGCCGCCGCCTCGGCGGGGCGCGGCCGCAGGGTCCTTGCCAGCCATTCGCTCCACATGTTTGAACCTCCCGGGCCGTTCCGCGGCGGGCGAGGCGGGCAATGAAAAAGCCGCCTCGCTTGTCGCGGGCGGCTTGGCATCGTGGCGTTCGTGTGGGGTCTTAGGTCTTCCCCTCCCCTCGGAGCCAAATGCGGCCGCTCACCGGCGACGCGAAATGCCAGCGCTTGCGACACATGAGTTTGGCTACAAGGTTGTTCATGCCGACGATAATGGTCCGGCCGGTGCGGCGATGCAAGCGCGGAATCATCCCTCTTTCGGATCGGGCGTCACGACGCCGCGGGCTGCAGCTTCGCCACAGGCTGCGGAAAGCGCGCGGCGTCGAGTTCGGCGACCGCGGCATGGTATTCGGCGTCGAGCCGCGCCACGAGCGTGGCGACGTCGGGCACGTCGTGCATCTGGCCGACGCCCTGGCCGGCGCCCCAGATGTCGCGCCACGCCTTCGACTTCATGTTGCCGCCCGAAGCGAAATTCATCTTGGTCTTGTCGGCGGTCGGCAGATTGTCGGGATCGAGGCCGGCGGCGGCGATGCTGCGCTTCAGGTAGTTGCCGTGCACGCCGGTGAAGAGCGGCGTGTAGACGATGTCGCTTGCCGCCGAGGCGGCGATCATCTCCTTGTACTCGTCCTTGGCGTTGGCCTCGCGCGTGGCGACGAAGCGCGTGCCCATATAGGCTAGATCGGCGCCCAGCGCCTGCGCCGCCAGCACCGAGCGGCCGGTGGCGATGGCGCCCGAGAGCACGATGGTGCCGTCGTAGAAGCGGCGCACCTCCGGCACCAGCGCGAAGGGGCTCAAGGTGCCGGCATGGCCGCCGGCGCCGGCGCAGACCAGTATCAGCCCGTCGACGCCCTGCTCCAGCGCCTTCTCGGCGTGGCGCACGCTGATGATGTCGTGCAGCACGATGCCACCATAGGAATGCGCCGCCTTCACCACTTCCGCCGGCGGGCGCAGCGAGGTGATCATGATGGGCACCTCGTGCTTGACGCAGATCGCAACGTCGTGCGCCAGGCGGTCGTTGGACGCATGCACGATCTGGTTGACGGCGAAGGGCGCCACCTTCTTCTCGGGGTGCGCGCACTGATATGCCAAGAGCTCGCTCTTGATGCGGATGATCCACTCTTCGAGCAGCTCCTTGGGACGCGCGTTGAGCGCCGGGAAGGCGCCGACGATGCCCGCCTTGCACTGCGCGATCACCAGCTCGGGCACCGAGACGATGAAGAGCGGCGCGCCGATCACCGGCAGCGACAGCTTGCCTTGCATCAGGCGGGGGATCGGCATCAGAATTCTCCTGCTCGGGCGCGGTGCGGAGGCGCGATCCTACCGCCGCCGCGGGCGAAGCGGAACCGGCGTTCGCGGTATATACTGGCGCCACAACCGGACGGAGCAGGCAATGGACCAGACCGCTTCCGCGGCCGCCGTGCTCACCGCCCGCTGCTGCATCGTCGGCGGCGGGCCCGCGGGGATGATGCTGGGCTTCCTCCTCGCCCGCGCCGGCGTCGATACCGTCGTGCTGGAGAAGCACGGCGATTTCCTGCGCGATTTCCGCGGCGATACGATCCATCCCTCGACGCTCGAGGTCATGCACGAGCTCGGGCTGCTCGACGATTTCCTCAAACGGCCGCACAACGAGGTGAGCCAGCTCGAAGGGCAGATCGGCATGGAGCGCCTGGTCATCGCCGACTTCTCGCATCTGCCGACGCGCTGCAAGTTCATCGCCTTGATGCCGCAATGGGACTTCCTCGATTTCCTCGCCGCGCAGGCGCGGCGCTATCCCTCGTTTCGCCTGGAGATGGAGTGCGAGGCGAGCGACCTGATCGTGGAGGACGGGCGCATCGCCGGAATCGTCGCGGCCACGCCGCGCGGCGCCCGGCAGATCCGCGCCGACCTCGTCATCGGCGCCGACGGCCGCCATTCGACGATCCGGCAGAAGGCCGGGCTCGAGATCATCGATCTCGGCGCGCCCATCGACGTGCTGTGGATGCGAATCCCCAAACACGCGGACGACCCGCCGCAGACGCTGGGCCGGATCGACACCGGCCGCATCCTGGTGATGCTCGACCGCGGCGATTACTGGCAATGCGCCTTTGTCATCCGCAAGGGCGGCTTCGAGGAGGTTCGCCAGCGCGGCCTCGCCGCCTTGCGCGACGAGATCGCCCGGCTCGCCGCGCTCGACCGCGCGCGGCTCGAGGAGCTGCGCGACTGGAGCGACATCAAGCTCCTCACGGTCGCCGTCGACCGCCTGCGCCGCTGGCACCGGCCGGGCCTCCTGTGCATCGGCGATGCCGCGCACGCCATGTCGCCGATCGGCGGCGTCGGCATCAACCTCGCCATCCAGGATGCAGTCGCCGCCGCCAACATCCTGGTGCCGCGGCTGCGCGGCGGCGGCGCCATCGGCGGCGAGACGCTCGATCAGGTGCAGCATCGGCGCGAGCTGCCGACGCGCCTCATCCAGCGCCTGCAGCTGCTGATCCAGGACCGCGTCATCAGCCGCGTGCTCGGCAGCACCGGGCCGCTGTCGCTGCCGCTGGCGCTCCGGCTGCTGCGCCGCTGGCCGATCCTGCGCCGCATCCCGGCGCGCCTCGTCGGCATCGGCTTCCGCCTCGAGCATGTGCGCACGCCGGAGCTGATCGCCGCACCCTCGCGGCAGCCTGCTGACGGTTGACAGCGCCCGGCGGGAGGGGCCTGCTAGAGGCTGCAAAACTAGGTTGCGTCCTTCGACAGGCTCAGGATTCGACAGGCTCAGGATTCGACAGGCTCAGTCCTTCGACAGGCTCAGGAGAGGCGCTTTTCTTGGTGGCATCTATCGTGATGCCATTCTCGCTTTTCCTCATCCTGAGCCCTGAGCCAGTCGAAGGGTCGAAGGACGCAGGGGCGGTATTGCAGCCCGCCCGGTTCGAAGATCGGGGAGGATTGCGTCATGAGGATATGCGTGATGGCCGGCGTCGCTACATTGGCGCTCGTGGGTTCCCCTGTCCTCGCGCAGGACAAGCCCGTGGCCAAGGACATGGCGCTGGTCGGCAGAAGGAGAGCAACGGCACCTCGCTGGTCGACGTGACCGATCCGCGCCACCCGAAATACCTGCACCACATCCCCGGCGATCCCGGCACCTATGAGCAGGGCGGCGCGCAGATGGTGCGCGTGTGCGACGGCAAGACGCTGCCCAAGGCCGATCCCAGCAAGACCTACATGCTGCGCACCTTCGGCAATTCCGCGCATGAGGTGTGGGACACCACCGACCCGGCGAACCCGGCGCTGCTGACGCGCATCGCGGGCGTCAAGGGCACGCATAAGAACTGGTGGGAATGCGACACCGGCATCGCCTATCTCGTCTCGGGCAAGCCGGGCTGGCGCGTCGGCCGCATGACCGCGATCCTCGATCTCTCCGACCCGCGCCACGGCATGTGGGTGCGCGATTTCGGCCTGGTCGGGCAGCAGCCCGGTGCCACGGAGGAGCCGGTGCCGACCGAGCTGCACGGGCCGATCTCGACCGGCCCCAAGGGCAACCGCGTCTATTTCGGCTACGGCACCAACAAGGGCGGCGTGCTGCAGATCGTCGACCGCGAGAAGCTGCTCTCGGGCGACAAGGAGCCGACGCCGGAGAACCTGCTCTATCCGCAAATCGGGCGGCTCGACATGTCGCCCCTGGTCGGCGCGCACACGGTCTTCCCCGTGCTCGGCGTCCCCGTCGCCGAATTCGCCCATGACAAGCTCGGCCGGACGCGCGACTTCGTCGTCATCACCGACGAGGCCATCGCCAACGAGTGCCAGGAGGCGCGACAGATGGTGTGGTTCGTCGACGTCACCGACGAGAAGCGGCCGATGGTGGTGTCGAGCTGGACGGTGCCGGAAGCTTCCGGCGATTTCTGCACGCGGGGCGGCCGCTTCGGCACGCATTCCTCGAACGAGAGCTTCACGCCGATCTATTACAAGCGGCTCATGTTCTTCGCGCATTTCAATGCCGGCGTGCGCGCCGTCGACATCCGCGACCCCTTCCACCCGCGCGAGGTCGCGCATTACATCCCCGCCATCAGCGAGCGCACCGACAAGCGCTGCGCCACCGTCGACGGCAAGGAGCATTGCGCGCGGGTGATCCAGACCAACAATGTCGAGGTCGACGACCGCGGCTACATCTATATCGTCGATCGCGCCAATACCGGCATGCACATCCTCGAGCTGACCGGGCCGGCGCGCAAGATCGCCGACCTGCCGACCCAGCGGGCGGAGCAGTGACGGAGGCCAGCGGCGGCATCGTCGCCGGGGCGATCGCCGAGCTCGGCACCGTCCCCTATGCCGTGACGGTGCGCCTGGGCCACCACACGCTGACGGCCGACGAGCCGGCGAGCGCCGGCGGCGGCGATGCCGGCCCCTCGCCCTTCGGCCTGCTGCTGTCGAGCCTGGGCGCCTGCACCGCCATCACCTTGCGCATGTATGCCGAGCGCAAGCAATGGCCGCTCGAGGGGGTCCATGTGCGCCTCACCTATCGCTGGGAAGGCGACGCGCCGCGCATCGACCGCGAGCTCAGCCTCGAGGGCGCGCTCGATGCCGAGCAGCGCGCGCGCTGCGCCGAGATCGCCGAGAAGACCCCGGTGACCCGCGCGCTCAAGCGCGGCATCGTCATCACCACGAAGCTGCGCTAGCCCTCGTCAGTGCATCAGCCCGCCCGGCGGATAGGGCGGGTTGGGCGGCGCGCCCGGCGGCTGCGCCATGCCGCCCGGACCATAGCCGGTGATCGGGCCGCTATAGGGCGGCGTGTAGAAGGGCCCGGCGCTGCGGCCGGGCTCCGGCACCGGCGGCGGCCCGCGCATGAACTCGTCCGGGCTCGAGGGCGGCAGGAAGCGCTGCACCTCGGGATTGGGCATGACGAGCGGCGTCCGTGACGGCGAACCCTCCGCGGGCGCGGTCGCCGCGGGTTGCGTCAGCGGTCCCGGCGGAATCACGAAATAAGGCGGCGGCGGCCGGTCGGGCACGTCGCAACCCGCCGCCACCAGACCCGTCAGCACCACGAATGCCCATTGCCAGCGCATCAGCGTGATATCGGCATTGCCGGGGCCGCCGTCATCCTTGCCAAGCCCCGCGTCGCGCGGAATGATCGCCGGCAAGCAACAGTCACCGGGGGGAGATCGCCAATGCCCAGGATCACGCGCAGAAGCTTCGTCGGCGCCGGCGCCGCCGCCATCGGCGTGGCGACGCTGCCGCGCCGCGCGCGGGCTGCCGAATTCACGTACAAATACGCCAACAACACGCCGGTCGACCATCCCATGAATGTGCGCGCGCGCGAGGCGGCGGCGCGCATCAAGGAGGAATCAGGCGGGCGGCTCGAGATCCAGATCTTCCCCAACAACCAGCTCGGCGGCGATACCGACATGCTGTCGCAGGTGCGCACCGGCGGGCTCGAATTCTTCACCCTCTCCGGCCTCATCCTGGCGACGCTGGTGCCGCTGGCCTCGATCAACGGCATCGGCTTCGCCTTCAAGGATTACGACCATGTCTGGGCGGCGATGGACGGCGATCTCGGCGCCGTGGTGCGCGCCGCGATCGAGAAGGCGGGCCTCCACCCCTTCGAGAAGATCTGGGACAACGGCTATCGCCAGATCACCAGCAGCACGCACCCGATCGCCGCGCCCGGCGACCTCAAGGGCTTCAAGATCCGCGTGCCCGTGAGCCCGCTATGGACGGCGATGTTCAAGGCGTTCGGCGCGTCGCCCGCCAGCATCAATTTCAACGAGGTCTATTCGGCGCTGCAGACCAAGGTGGTCGAGGGCCAGGAGAACCCGCTCTCGCTCATCCAGATCGCCAAGCTCTACGAGGTGCAGAAATACTGCTCCCTCACCGGCCATATGTGGGACGGCTTCTGGATGCTCGCCAACAAGGGCGCCTGGGAGGCGCTGCCCAAGGATTTGCAGGAGATCGTCCAGCGCAACTGGAACGCGGCGGCGCTCGCCGAGCGCGCCGATGTCGGCAAGCTCAACGCCTCCGTCCAGGGCGACCTCGAGAAGAAGGGCATGGTGTTCAACAAGCCCGACCCCGAGGCCTTCCGCGCCGTGCTGAAGCAGGCCGGCTTCTACGGCGAATGGCGCGAGAAATACGGCGCCGAGGCGTGGTCCGCGCTGGAGAAATACGCCGGCGGCCTGACGTGAGACGGCGCTTGCAGCGGCATCCTGCGTCCTTCGACAAGCTCAGGATGAGGCGCTTTTCTTTCCTGCATCGATCCCTTGATGCCACCCGCCCCTGTTCCTCATCCTGAGCCTGTCGAAGGACGCACGGGCCGTCTTGCAGCACCGGCGGTCGCGGCCCTGGAAGGCGCCGGCGCGGCGGCGGGCGACGGCGCCCGGCCGCGCCGCGCCGCGCGGCTCGATCGCGCGCTGGCCTGGATCACCGAGGTTCCGGCGGCGCTCCTGGTGGCGCTCGAGATCGTCGTGCTGTTCGCCGGCGTCGTCTCGCGCTACGCCTTCCGCAACCCGCTGACCTGGAGCGACGAGCTCGCCTCGATCCTGTTCCTGTGGCTCGCCATGCTGGGCGCCGTCATCGCATTGCGGCGCGGCGAGCACATGCACCTCACCGCCATCGCCAGCCGAGCGCCGCCGCGCCTGCGCGCGCTGCTCGACACCGTCGCCGCGCTGGTGGTGCTGGTCTTCCTCCTGCTGGTGATCGTCCCCGCGCATCGCTATGTCGAGGACGAGTGGGCCATCCTCACGCCGGCGCTGGAGCTGCACAACAGCCTGCGCGCCGCCGCCATCGAAATCGGCGCGGCGCTGATGATGGTGATCGCCGTGGCGCGCCTGGTCGAGCGGGCGGGCCTGGCGCAGCTCGCGGCGGCGCTCGCCATCATCGCCGCCGTGGCGGCGGCGCTGTGGCTGGCGCGGCCGGCGCTGGCGGCGATGGGCGCCTATAACCTCGTCGTGTTCTTCGTGGCGCTGGTGGCGCTGTGCGTCGTCATCGGCGTGCCCATCGCCTTTGCCTTCGGCGTCGCCACCCTCTCCTATCTCGCGCTGATGACGCGGGTGCCGCTGATCGTCGCCATGGGCCGCATGGACGAGGGCATGTCGCATCTGATCCTGTTGGCGGTGCCGCTCTTCGTCTTTTTGGGCGTGCTCATCGAGATGACCGGGCTGGCGCGCGCCATGGTCGA
>WNFF01000161.1_pt1 | contig 45932 bp, 51 predicted proteins | sample 5400441 | NCBI WGS metagenome assembly WNFF01 (sample SAMN13153345, study PRJNA577476) | soil metagenome | isolation source: 120 cm saprolite under Douglas fir tree site 2 hole 3 replicate 1 | place: USA:California | collected 2015-04-18 | reverse complement strand
CCGCGTATCCGACGCCGCCCGCGATCGGCGCGTAGAGCGCGTCCCAGATCAAATCGTGCAGTTCCACCGTCAGCCGCGCCGGCCGGGCATCGCCGGGCGGCGGCATGTCGACGTGCTCGCGCGCGCGGAATACGACGGTACCGAACACGCGGCGGATCGGCTGGGCGAAGCTCGATGCGGTGTATTGGGTCGCCGGGCTCGGGTCCGGATAGCCGCAATCCCACGGCGGCGCGCGGCGCACCCGGTCGGAAGCGAGCCGGTGGATGGCGAAGGCGGCAAGCCCGCCCGACATCCACATGAACACGAAGACGAGGAGGCCGTTGTAGGAGCTGCGGCTCTCGGCGATCGGCACGATCGACAGCCACTCGACGCCCCTTTGCACCGGCATGCGGTCGCCGACCAGGCCTTGCACGACCGGCGCCAGGGCATCGATGAAGAAGCCCGGCACGATGCCGGCCACGAGGCACAGCGCGGCAACGACGACCATCGCCGCGCGCGAGAAGGCGTCGGTCTCCTGCGCGCGTGCTGCCGCCGGGGTGCGCGGGCGACCGAGAAAGGTCACGCCGAAGGCCTTGACGAAGCAGGCGGCGGCGAGCGCGGCCGAGAGCGCCAGCAGCGCGCCCACGGCCGGCACCAGGAACTTGAGGCCCCACGAGGGAAGCTGCGGGCTCAACAGGATCGCCTGGAAGGTCAGCCATTCCGAGACGAAGCCGTTGAGCGGCGGCAGTGCCGAGATCGCGGCGCAGCCGACGAGGAAGACGAAGGCGGTCTGCGGCATGCGATGGATGAGGCCGCCGAGATGCTCCATGTCGCGCTCGCCGGTCGCGTTGAGCACCGCGCCCGACCCGAAGAACAGCAGGCTCTTGAACAGGGAATGGTTCAGCACGTGCAGCAGGCCGGCGGTCAGCGCCAGCGCCGCCGCCCACGCCATGCCGTAGGCCTTGAACGCGAGCGCGAGGCCGAGCCCGATGAAGATGATCCCGATATTCTCCACCGTGTGGTAGGCGAGCAGCCGCTTGAGGTCGTGCTGCATCAGCGCGTAGAGCACCCCCATCACTGCCGTGATGCCGCCGAGCGCGAGCACCACCATGCTCCACCACCAGGCCGGCGGGCCGACGAGGTCGAACACGATCCGCACGAAGCCGTAGACCGCGACCTTGGTCATCACCCCGCTCATCAAGGCCGAGACGTGGCTCGGCGCCGCCGGATGCGCAAGCGGCAGCCAGACGTGCAGCGGCACCAGGCCGGCCTTGGAGCCGGCGCCGATCAGCGCCAGGATCAGGATCGCGGCGGCAAGCGTGGCGGAGGGATGCCCGCTGCGGATATCGGCGAAGGCGTAGCCGCCGTCGGGCCCCGCCAGCAGGCCGAAGGCGAGCAAGAGCGCGAGCGTGCCGAAGCTCGCCATGATCAGATAGACGTAACCGGCGCGGACGTTGTCGCCGACGCGGTGATGCGCCATGACCAGCGCCCACGACGACAGCGACATGAATTCCCAGGACACCAGGAACGTGAACGCGTCGTCGGCGAGCACCACGATGGTCATGCCGGCGAGAAACGCCGGATAGAACGGCATCACTCGCTGCGGGGCCTGCTCATGGCGAGCGTATCCGAGCGCGAACAGGCTCGCGGCAGCGGCGCCGAGATTGACAACCGCGAGGAAATAGGCCGCGAGCGGATCGAGACGGAAATGGGCCCCGAGCCACGGAAGTCCGAGCGGAAGGGTCGCAACCGAGACGGCCGCGGAGGAACCGATGAGCGCCGCGAGCGCGACGCCCAAGAGCGCCAGCGCGGCGATCAGGCAGAGGCCGTAGACCAGGGGGCGCGCGCGCGGAGAATTTCCCATGACGACGGCGATTGCCGCCGTGGCGAGAAGCACGGCCGCGCAAGCAAGGGCCGAACGGACCATCAATCTCTTTCCTCGTCGGGGCGCGCGCCGCGCCGCCCGATGGACCCCCGAAGCATGCTCATCGCCGGCGCGCTCATCCCTTCAGCCGCACCCCGCGCCCGCCGCCGGAACTCGGCGCCCCTTCCCCGATCAGCTCGATGCCGCCGACCGCCAGCGCCTCGACGAGCTTCATCAGGGAATCGACGTTTCCCCGGATCACCCCGTCGCTCGATTCCATGCGCTGGATGGTGGGCAGCGACAGACCCGAGCGCTGGGCGAGCTCGCGTTGATCGATCCCCAGCAGCGCCCGGGCGGCGCGCATCTGAGCACCCGTGATCATGTTTTAAACATCAGAATCGATAATCCTTACGTTGGTATGCACGCATAATCAGCGAGGAAGGGAATGACAAGAGCAAACCTTGGGCGCCGGCTTCAGGCCCGAAACAGCAGGCAGGCATCGCCGTAGGAATAGAAGCGATACCCTGCCTCGATGGCGTGGGCGTAGGCGCGCTGCATCCGGTCGAGGCCGGAAAACGCCGCCACCAGCATGAACAAGGTCGAGCGCGGCAGGTGGAAATTGGTGATCATCGCGTCGACCGCGCGGAAGCGGTAGCCGGGCGTGATGAACAAGGCGGTCTCGCCCTCGAATTGACGGACGACGCCGTCGTCGTCGCTGGCGGTCTCGAGGAGCCGCAGCGCGGTCGAGCCGACCGCGACGACGCGGCCGCCGGCGCGACGGACGGCGTTGAGCGCCGCCGCCGTTTCCGCGCTCACGGCGCCCGCTTCGGCCTGCATGCGGTGGCCGGCGGTGTCGGCCGCCTTGACCGGCAGGAAGGTTCCGGCCCCGACATGCAGCGTCACCTTGTGGATCGCGATGCCTCGCTCGCGCAGCCGGGCGACGAGCGCGTCGGTGAAATGCAGGCCGGCGGTGGGCGCCGCAACCGAGCCCTGCTCCCGCGCGAACACCGTCTGATAATCGATCTCATCGCGCGCGTCGGGCGCCCGCCGCGCGGCGATGTAGGGCGGCAGCGGCATGGCGCCGCGCTCCTCGATCGCCTGGTCGAGCACCGGCCCGTGAAACGCGAAGGCGAGCGTCACCTCCCCGCCCTCGCTTTTGTCCTCGACGGTGGCGTCGAGCTGGCCGAGAAAGCAGACCTTGCCCTCCCCGCCGAAACGAACGACGTCGCCCGGCGCGAGCCGTTTGGCGGGCTTCGCGAAGGCGCGCCAGCGTGCGCCGTCGATGCGCCGATGCAGCGTCGCCTCGACCGCCGGCTCGGCGGCGCCGCGCCCGATGCGCCGCCCGCGCAGTCGTGCCGGGATCACCTTGGTATCGTTGACCACGAGCGCGTCGCCCTCCCGCAGCAGGTCGGGCAGCTCGCGCACGCCGCGATCCTCGAATTCGGGGATTCGCCCGGGACGAACCACGAGCAGTCGCGCCGCGTCCCGCGGCGCGATCGGGCGCAACGCAATGCGCTCGGGCGGCAGATCGAAATCGAACAGGTCGGTGCGCATGCCCCTTCATATAGGGGCGGGCGTATCGGGGTCATCGCTGCACCTTCGGACGGACCCCAGGCGCCGAACAGGCTGGTGCCCAAGCGCTGTAGGTGGCGCCGACGCGCGCGGCCTATGGCCGATCGCCTACGCGGTAGGCGGATAGGGGTCGAGCCCGTAGGTCCATACCGGGCGCGCCTCGCCGTTCTCGTCGAGCCGGAGGACCTGGGTCTCCTCGCCCTGATCGCCAAGCTTCTGAGCGGCGTCGACCGCGAATAGCAACGCTTCGCGCTCGCTCTGGTAGGGCCCATATTCCTCGCCGCCGAACTTGATGAACCACATGTCCTCTTGGCGCACTAAAAGATAGCGCTCGTTCGGTGGGCCGGGGACAAGGGCCCCGCTGTAATCGTGGATAAGAGGTCGCGGCATGATTTCCCCCAGTGTCTGATCGCGTCGATGGTAACGCTCGAGGCTGCCGGCTTGTTCCGCACTCGGCGCGGTATTTTATGCAAAGGCGTTTGGCAACGATGGACCGCGCCTAGTCGCGATATGGTCGCTATTGCGTCAAACGATCTTCACAGGACTCGACTATGGAATGGGCAACAAGACCAACCGCGGGAGAGGCCGATGGGCATCGTCATGATCCGCTGTCCGCAGACGGGGCGAGAAATCCCGACTGGGATCGTCGCAGATCGCGAAAGCTTCCAGGCGATGCCGGTATTCTTTGCGCGGGTGAATTGCCCGATCTGCCGGATCGAGCATGAATGGTTCGCCAAGGAAGCCTGGGTGTGCGATTCCGCCCCGGCGTACCCGTCCCGCGCGGCTTCGCAGCCGGTCGAAAATATCGACGCGTAGGTCGGGCGGCTAGAGCATTTTCAAGAAAAAGCCTGCCCCGGGCCTGATCCGGGGTGGGAAGCGGTTTTCCGTCCGAAAATGCGACCACGTAACAAAGCGAATGCGCTCACGCGGCCGCGGCCATTTTCGCGGAGATGATGCGATCGGGATCGGCGACCGGCTCGCCGCGCTTGATCTTGTCGACGTTGTCCATTCCCTCCGTCACCTTGCCCCAGACCGTGTATTGGCCGTTGAGCCACGGCGATTCCGCGAAGCAGATGAAGAACTGGCTGTCGCCCGAATCCGGGTTCTGCGCCCGCGCCATGGAGACGGTGCCGCGCACGTGCTTCTCCGCGGAGAACTCGGCCTTGAGCTTCTGGCCCGAGCCGCCGGTGCCGGTGCCGTGCGGGCAGCCGGTCTGCGCCATGAAACCGTCGATGACGCGGTGAAAGACGACCCCGTCGTAGAAGCCGTCGCGCACCAGCTCCTTGATGCGCGCGACGTGGCCGGGCGCGAGGTCCGGGCGCATCGCGATCGCGACCCGGCCTTTGGTGGTTTCGAGAATCAGGGTGTTGTCTGTCTCCGTCATGTCACGGTCCTTGCGGTGTGCGGTTGTCGACGAACCTGATGGCGATCGGGCGGCCAACCACCGCGCCGGCCATTCCCGCGGTGAAGTGCAGCGGGGTGCAGCGTGCGAGCGCCGCGGTGATGGCGTTGCTGCCTCGTCAGTTGGCGTCGGCGGCCACCTGCACGCGGGTCATCCGGTCCGGGTTCTGCACCGGCTCGCCCTTCTTGATCTTGTCGACCGCATCCATGCCGGAGACGACCTCGCCGACCACCGTGTACTTGCCGTTGAGGAACGCGCCGTCCGCATACATGATGAAGAACTGCGAATTGGCCGAGTTCGGATCCTGCGACCGCGCCATGCCGACGATGCCGCGCTTGAACGGCACGTTGGAGAATTCGGCCGGCAGATCGGGATATTTCGAGCCGCCGGTGCCGTCGCCGCGCGCGCCGTCGCCGGTCTGCGCCATGAAGCCCGCGATCACCCGGTGGAACGGCACGTTGTCGTAGTATTTCTCGCGCGCGAGCTGCTTGATGCGCTCGGCGTGCTTGGGCGCGATGTCGGGGCGCAGCTTGACGACGATGCGGCCGTATTTGGTGTCGATCAGGATGGTGTTCTGCGGATCGACGCCGGTCGGCAATTGCGGCGCGGCGACGGCGGGCGCCGTGCAGAGAAGCGCGGCAGCAAGCGCGAACATGCGGATCATGGAATCTCCCGGTCAATGGCCGGACGAGCCGGCGAATTTCTGCTTCAGTCGCAGCGCGACCGACGGCGGGACGAACGGCGACACGTCGCCGCCCATCGCCGCGATCTGCCGCACCAGTGTGGCGGTGATCGGGCGGACGGCCGGCGCGGCCGGCAGAAACACGGTCTGCACGGCGGGCGCCATGGCGGCATTCATGCCCGCCATCTCCATCTCGTAGTCGAAGTCGGTCGCGCTGCGCAATCCGCGGATCAGCAGCGTCGCGCCTTCGCGCTGCGCGGTCGCGACCACCAGGTCGGCGAACGTGATGCAGGCGAGATCGCAACCCTGCGCGCGCGCGAGCGGGCCGCAGGTCTCCTGCAACATGGCGAGCCGCTCTTGCGCCTCGAACAGCGGCGCCTTGCCGGGGTGGGTGCCGATCGCGAGCACCAGCCGGTCGGCGAGCCGGGCGGCTTGCTTCACCAGATCGAGATGTCCGTTGGTCACGGGGTCGAACGACCCCGGAAAAAGCGCGATCCGCGGCATTGACGCGGTCTAGCGCGCGCATCGGTCGACCGCAAGGCTGCCGCCCGCGACGTTCCCCACGGACCGGGTTTCGGCTTCCGGGTGCGCCGGCAAAGCGGTACTGTCGCCGCCATCCGGCGCTGCGCAGGATGCCGGCAAGACACATCGGCCTCGGGAGGGCGCCATGGACTGCACAGGGATGGTCGCGGCGCGGCGGGCGCGAGCATCGATGCTCGTGCTGGCGGCGATCGCAGTCGCCGGCGCGCTGCTGCCGGCGCAGGCGCAAGAGCCGATCAAGATCGGGTTCAGCGTGTCGCTCACCGGCGGGCTTGCCTCCTCGGGCAAGGCCCACCTGATGTCGAAGCAGATCTGGGCCGAGGAGATCAACGCCAAGGGCGGGCTCATCGGCCGTCCGGTCAAGCTCGTCTACTATGACGACCAGACCAATGCCGCGACGGTGCCCGGCATCTATGCCAAGCTCGTCGACGTCGACAAGGTCGATCTGCTGATGGGCGCGGCGACCAATCTCATCGTCGCGGCGATGCCGCTCATCATCGAGCGCAAGAAGCTGGTGATGGTGCTGCTGGCGCTGGGGTCGAATGCCGAGTTCAAATACCCGCGCTATTTCCAGAGCGCGCCGTTCGGCCCCGATCCCAAGGGCGTGTTGTCGAAGAACTTCTTCAAGCTCGCCCAGTCGCTCCAGCCGGAGCCGAAGACGGTGGCGCTGGTCGGTGCGGATGCCGAATTCTCCAACAACGTGCTCGTCGGCGCACGCGAGAACGCCAAGAAATTCAATCTCAGGATCGTCTACGACCGCGCCTATCCGCCGGCCACCGTCGACTATACGCCGATCGTGCGCGCGATCCAGGCGACCAGCCCCGACCTGGTCCTGGTCGCCTCCTATCCGCCCGACTCGGTGGGCATCGTGCGCGCCGCGACCGAGATCGGCCTGAAGGCCCGGCTGTTCGGCGGCGCGATGGTGGGGATGCAATACGCGTCGCTCATGCAGCAGCTCTCGGAAAAGCTCAATCGGGTCGTGAACTACCATTTCTTTGTTCCGAGCGCCAAGATGGACTTTCCCGGCATCGAAGCCTTTTTGAAGAAGTACCAGGCGCAGGCCAAGGACGCCGGCACCGACCCGCTCGGCTTCTACCAGCCGCCCTTCGCCTATGCCGCGATGCAGGTGCTGGAGCAGGCGATCAAGGCCACCGGCGGCCTCAACGACGACAAGCTCGCCGAATACATTCACGTCCACGCTTTCAACACCATCGTCGGCGAAATCCGCTTCAACGAGCTCGGCGAATGGGCGAGCGACCGTCTGCTGCTGCTGCAATTCCAGAACGTGCAGGGCAACGGGCTCGATCAGTACCTGACCGGGCACAAGCAGGTCATCGTCTATCCGCCCGACTACAAGGACGGCGAGCTCGAGGCACCTTTCGCGAAATAACGGAACATCGAAAGCAGCCGGTCCCCATGGACATCACCGCCGCCGTGGTGCGCGAAAAATTCGGCGCGTTCACGATCGAGCAGCTCGAGCTCACCGATCCGCGGCCCGACGAGGTGCTGGTCAAAATCGTCGCCAGCGGAATGTGCCAGACCGACCTGCACGGCCGCGACGGCTACTATGATACGCCCTATCCCGCCGTCTACGGCCACGAGGGCGCCGGCATCGTGCAGGCGGTCGGCGGCAGCGTGACGACCTTGGCGCGGGGCGATCACGTCGTGATTTCGTTCCCCTGGTGCGGCGCCTGTCCGAATTGCCGGCGCAACATGCCCTCCCATTGCATGAATGGGCGGGCTTTGAAGATGCGCGGCACCCGCCCCGACGGCTCGACGCTCATGCGCAAGGACGGCGCGCCGATCTACAGCGCATTTTTCCAGCAATCCTCCTTCGCCTCTCATGCCATCGCCAACGAGCGCTACGTGGTCAAGGTCAGGAACGACGCGCCGCTCGAGTGGCTCGGACCTTTCGCCTGCAGCGGCCAGACCGGCGCCGGTGCCGTGCTCAACACCATGCGACCGGAGGCCGGAGACGCGTTCGCGGTCTTCGGCGTCGGAGCGGTCGGGCTTGCCGGGCTGATGGCGGCCAAGATCGCGGGCTGTGATCCGATCATCGCCGTCGACGTGCACGCGCATCGCCTCGCGCTCGCCCGCGAGCTTGGCGCCACCCATGCGATCGATCACGGCGGCCGCACCGAGGTGGTCACGGACATCCGCAAGATCACCGGCCACGGTGTCCGGTTCTCGCTCGAGACCTCGGCGCAGCCCGCCGTCTTCCGCGAGGCGGTCGAGGCGCTGATGCCGGCCGGGACCTGCGTCCTGCTCGGCAGCGCGCGCAGCGGCACCGAGGTCACCTTCGACATGCCGTTCCTGCAATTCGGCCGCGTGGTGCGCGGCGTGATCCAGGGCGAGAGCCATCCGCGGGAATTCATCCCCACCCTGGTCGATCTGCTGATGCGGGGCAAGATGCCGGTCGAGCGGATGATGACGTTCTACCCGCTCGCCGAGATCAATCGCGCCGCGCAGGAATCGGCGACGGGAACGACGATCAAGCCGGTGCTGCGCATGCCGAGTTAGCCATGACGCGAGGCCTTGCCGTTTTCGTTCTGCTGGCGGTGAACGCAGTCGTGTCGGCGGCCGGGCCGGCGTTCGGACAGACGCCGCCGAGCGAGCGGGAGCTGCGCATCTATGCCGGATTGCACGACGCGGCCGCGCGCGGCGACGCCGCCGAGATCGAGAAGCTGATCGCCGAAGGCGAAAAGCCGAACATCCAGGACGCCCGCAGCCGCACCCCGCTGCACGTTGCCGCCTTCCTGCGCAAGCATGACGCGGCACGCGCGCTCATCCGGCTCGGCGCCGATCCCAACGCGCTCGATGCCGAGCGCTACGACGTCGTCACCATCGCGTCCGTGAACGACGATCGCGAAATGCTCGAGATCGCGCTTGCGGGCGGCGGCAACGCGCGCGCCGCCACCAGTCCCTACGACGGAACCGCGCTGATCGCGGCCGCCCATCGCGGGCACGTCGAGATCGTGCGCGCCCTGATCGCCGCCAAGGCGCCGCTCGACCATGTCAACAATCTCGGCTGGAACGCCCTCCTGGAGGCGGTCGTGCTCGGCAACGGCGGGACGAGGCATACCGCCGTGGTCGGGGCGCTGGTCGAGGCGGGGGCGGACGTGAACATTGCGGATCGGCAGGGCACGACGGCGCTCGGCCACGCCCGCCGGCGCGGCTACTCGCAGATCGCCCGCATCCTCGAGCACGCCGGCGCGCGCTGATCGGCGTGCGAGCCGCTGGGCCCGGATTGGTCGCGTCAGCGCGGCTGGAACCCCGATTCGCGGATGAGCCGCGCCCCATTCTGCCTCTGCTCCCTGAGATATTGGGCCAGGCGCTCGGGCGTGTCGAACACCGGAACGATCCCGATATCGACCAAGCGTGACTTGCGGAATTCCGGCTCGTTGCCGATGGCGGAAATCTCGTCGTGCAGCATATCGACAATCGGCTTCGGTACGCCGGCCGGCGCCACGAAGGCGAAATAGACCGGTGCCAGATTGGCAAACCCCAACTCCCGCAAGGTCGGAACGCCGGGAAAGAGCGGGGAGCGCGCATCCGAATCGACGGCCAGGGCCTTGACCGTGCCATTGCGGATGTACGGGATGAAGTTGGGGAGGCCGACGATGGCAACCGGCGTCGTCCCGGTGAGGAGGCCGGTGACCATGTCGCCGCCGCCCCGAACCGGAACGTAGACCAGATCGGCGCCAGTCTTCTTTTTCCAGTTCTCGACGGTGATCTGCATCGGAATCGCGAGCGCGCTGTAACTCAAGGCCCCCGGCTTGGCTTTGGACAGCGTCGCAAGCTCGTCGAGCGAGCCGACGTTCAACGCCGAGCTCACCACCATGACCTGAGTGTTGATGAAGGCGTTGGTGATCGGGTCAAAATCCTTTTCCGGATTGTACGGAATCGACTTGTAGGTGAATTGATTGAGCGTCAGCGTCTCGTTCGGTAGCAGACAAATCGTGTAGCCGTCATTTGCGGCTTCGGCGCAAGCGCGGCCGGCGATGTTCATTCCGCCGCCGGAGCGGTTCTCGATGACGATGGCCTGATGGAGTCGTTTCTGCAGCTCCTCGCCCAGCGCGCGCACGAAGATATCGCTGGTGCCGCCGGCGCTGTTAGCGGTGATGATCCGGATCGGCTTGTTCGGGTAGGTCTGTGCGCCGGCGCATGTGCACGCGGCGAAAGCGACGGCGGAAATTGCAAGGAAAGCGATGAAAGTCTTCATCCCTTGCTCGCTCAGCGACTTTCCGGAACTGCGCTCAGCTTGAGCAGGCGCTGAGCGTTACCGCAGAAAATCTTGTCCCTGTCGGCCGCAGAAATATCCAAGTCCCTGATCAGCTTTATCGCGCGCGGCTTCAGCGAAGTCAGCGGCGGCGCGTCACTGCCGTAAAGGACGCGATCCGATCCCATCCATTCCAAGACCATCTTCACGGCCGGGAGGTTGTAGGTCACCGTGTCGAGGTGCATTTTCTTCAAATAGTGACTTGGCGCGTGCTTGATCTTCATCGGCGCATAGGGTCCGAGGAAAAACGCCTCGTCCTGCAGCTCGTAGGCATAATCCATCCGGCTGATCGTCTCGCAAATGCCGCCGCCGCCGTGCGACGCCACGATTTTCAGCCGCGGGAGGTCCTCGAGAATTCCCCGCACGATGAGACGCCCCAGCGCCAGACATAAATCGAATGGGCGGCCGATGCTGGAGGCAAGCCGGTATTCCTTCATTCGCTCCTCCCCGAAGCCGAGGTGCGGCGGGTGGATCATCACGGGCACGTCGAGGTCCTGCACAAGCTCCCAGAATGGACGCGCTTCCTCGTCGTCCGGGTAATGTCCCTTGTGGCTGGAGTGGATGAAAATGCCCTTGAGGCCGAGTTGGCGAATGGCACGCTCGGTCTCCTTGATGAAGCTTTGGCCGCCGCGAAGCAATAGAGCGTGCCCTTGTGCTTTTCCTGCACCTCGGCGGCGTAATCGCTCCAGCGTTGCACGGCCGGCAGTTCCTCTTCCGCGTTCTTACTCCGCAAATAGTGGGCTGCGTTGCTCACCACACTGATGTCGATACCCGCTTTGTGGTGCGCATCGAGGAAATTTTCGAGCACCATCGGACACCCGCGCTCGCCCCACGACGGGCCGCTCCTGCCGTCGAAGGTACGCAAATCGCCTGCGGCCTCTTCCGGCGTATAGATGTGCGCGTGCCAATCTATGATCATTCCGGCTTCCCTTTGACGTCAGCGTCACAACGCTAGAGCACGTTCCGGTGAGATGGAGTCAATCCAAAGCGGCGAACTCGGTCTGCTCCCTCTCCCCAGCCGAAGTCGGATTTATCCGACTTCGGCCGCTTAAAGATGCCGAACTCGAGTAAACCCGAGTTCGGAGGGGAGAGGGAGCTCCACCGAGTGCGTCGCACGGTTGTGCGTCAACCTCACCGGAGGGCGCTCTAATTAGCGGTCGGACTTCGGCGCACCGCCGGAGGGCTCCTCGCCGCGCTCGATCTGTCGCAGGAGCCGCTCGAGCTCGGTCGAGGGCTTCGAGCGGAGGTCGGCATCGTACATGCGGCGCAGCTCGTCGGCGATGGCGAACAGCGTCTCCGTGCCCAGCCGTACGACGTTGTCTTGCTGCTTCTTGTCGTCGGGCACGGACATTTCGGATCGGCCTACCTCGGACTGCCGCCGAACATCAAGCAACGCGGCTGCCGGGCGATGGTTCCGCCCGCCCAGCCGGCGGCCTGGTCTGGCGCACGGCGTCGGTCCTTCCTAGACTTGTCGGCGCGGGTGCCAGGCCCGCCGATGCCGCCATGATACATCACGCGTCGGATCATAGGGCGCCGTTCGGGAGAGGACAAATGATCGGCGGACGGATCGTCGTTGCAGCCGCGGCGCTGGGCCTCGGGCTCGGCGCCCTGACGTCGGCGCAGGGGGAGCCCTATCCGGCGCGGCCGATCAAGATCATCGTGCCGACGCCGGCGGGCGGTCCGGTCGACGTGATCGGACGCCTGGTCGCCAATCATCTGGCCACCGCCAATGGCCAGACGGTGGTCGTCGACAACCGGCCCGGCGCCGGCAACACCATCGGCTCGAAAGAAGCCGCGCAGGCGGAGCCGGACGGCTATACGCTGCTCTATTCGAGCGCCAGCGGGCTCGTGCTCGCCCCGATGCTGCAGAAGAATGCCGGCTACGACCCGATCACCAGCTACGACCCGATCGCGCTGGTGGCGCAGAGCTCGACCATCCTGGTCGTGCATCCTTCCGTGCCGGCGCATACGGTTGCCGAGCTCGTCGCCCATGCCAGGGCCAATCCGGGCAAGGTGAACTTCTCCTCCGGCGGCATCGGCGTCCTGCCGCACCTGATCGGCGAATGGTTCAAGTCGCGCGCCGGCATCGACATCGTGCACGTGCCCTATCGAGGCGGCGGCCCCTCGATCAACGACCTCGTCGGCGGTCAGGTGCAAATGACCTTCGAGGGCGTGAGCGTGTTGCGGCCGCTGATCGAGAGCGGCAAGCTGCGCGCGCTCGCCGTCACCAGCGCGAAACGCCTGCCGCAGCTGCCGGACCTGCCGACCATGATCGAGAGCGGCTTTCCCGATTTCGTGTCGGTGAGCTGGACCGGGCTGTTGGCGCCGGCGCGCACGCCGCGCGAGATCGTCGACCGGCTCAATGCGCAGATCAACGCCGGCGTGGCGTCGCCCGAATTCACGGCCGCGCTCGCGCGCCTCGGCAACGAGCCGCTGGGCGGAACGCCGCAGGACTTCGCCAACCTGATCAAGGCCGATATCGCCAAGTGGGCGCCGGTGGTGAAGGCGCTCGGGCTGAAGGCGGAATGACGCCCCGCGGAAGGAGCCGTAGGGCGGACCAGGCGCCTGCCGCCCGATCACCGGTGGCGCCTAGCCGCCGTTCTCCTCGCCTTCCTCGCTGATCCGCTCGACCGACACCACCCGCTCGCCTTCCGCGGTATCGAACACGATGACGCCCTGGGTCGAGCGCCCGGCGATGCGGATGCCTTCGACACGGGTGCGGATGAGCTGGCCGCCGTCGGTGACCAGCATGAGCTGGTCGCCGTCCTCGGCCGGGAACGAGGCGATCAGCTTGCCGGTCTTCTTGCGGATCGTGCCGTCGCGCTCGCGCACGTCCATGGCGACGATGCCTTTGCCGCCGCGGCCGGTGATCCGATACTCGAAGGACGACGAGCGCTTGCCGTAGCCGCGCTCGGACACGGTGAGCACGAACTGCTCGGCCGCCGACATCTCCACGTAGCGCTGCTCGCCGAGCTCGATTGCGTCGTCGACCGCGGGCTCCGGCGCCTCTTCGACTTCCGGCGCGGGTTCCTCGGCGTCGCCGTTGAGGCCGCGCCGCACGGCGCTGGCGCGCCTGAGATAGGCCGCGCGCTCCTCGGCGCTCGCGTCCATGTGGCGCAGGATCGACAGCGAGATCAGCTTGTCGCCTTCCGCCAGCATGATGCCGCGCACGCCCATGGAGGTGCGGCCCTGGAACACGCGCACGTCGGTGACCGGGAAGCGGATGCACTGCCCGCCCGCCGAGGTGAGCAGCACGTCGTCGCGCTCGGTGCAGATCTGCACGTCGACGATCGCTTCGCTCTCGTCGAGCTTCATGGCGATGATGCCGGAGCGACGCACGTCGACGAAATCGGACAGCTTGTTGCGCCGCACGGTACCGCGCGTGGTGGCGAACATCACGTCGAGCGCGCCCCAGCTCTGCTCGTCCTCGGGCAGCGGCATGACGGTGGTGACCAGCTCGCCCTGCTCGAGCGCCAGGATGTTGATCAGCGCCTTGCCGCGCGCCTGCGGCGCCGCCTGCGGCAGCCGCCAGACCTTCTCCTTGTACACCCGGCCGTGCGAGGTGAAGAACAAGACCGGGGTATGCGTCGAAGCCACGAACAGCCGCGAGACGAAATCCTCCTCGCGCGTCTGCATGCCGGCGCGACCCTTGCCGCCGCGCCGTTGCGCGCGATAGGTCGACAGCGGCACGCGCTTGACGTAGCCGAGGTGGGAGACGGTCACCACCATGTCCTCGCGGTGGATCAGGTCTTCTTCCTCGACCTCGCCTTCCTGCTCGAGGATGACGGTCCGGCGCGTGGTCGCGAACTTGTCTCGCACCGCCTTGAGCTCGTCCTTGACGATCGACTGGATGCGCGCGCGCGAGCGCAGGATGTCGAGATAGTCGGCGATCTCCTCGGCCAGCTTGTCGAGCTCGGCCTTGATCTCGTCGCGGCCGAGCGCGGTCAGCCGCTGCAGGCGCAGATCGAGAATGGCCTTGGCCTGCTCGGCGGAGAGCTTATAGGTGCCGGCCGCCGACACCTTGTGGCGCGGGTCGTCGATCAAGGTGATCATGGCCTCGACGTCCCGCGCCGGCCAGTCGCGCACCATCAAGGCCTCGCGCGCCTCGTTGGCGTCGCGCGAGGCGCGGATGAGCCTGATCACCTCGTCGATATTGGCGACCGCAATGGCGAGCCCGACCAGGACATGGGCGCGGTCGCGCGCCTTGCCGAGCAGGTATTTGGTGCGCCGCGAGATCACCTCCTCGCGGAAGCCGACGAAGGACGCCAGCAGGTCCTTGAGCGTCATCACCAGCGGGCGGCCGCCTTCGAGCGCCACCACGTTGGCGCCGAAAGTCGATTGCAGCGCGGTGAACCGGTAGAGCTGGTTGAGCACGACATCGGCCATGGCATCGCGCTTGAGCTCGATCACCACGCGATAGCCGTCGCGGTCGGATTCGTCGCGCAGCGCGGAAATGCCGTCGATCTTCTTGTCGCGCCACAGCTCGCCGATGCGCTCGACCATCGTCGCCTTGTTCACCTGATAGGGAATCTCGCTGACGATGATCGCCTCGCGATCGCCGCGCAGCGTCTCGATCGCGACCTTGCCGCGCATGACGATCGAGCCGCGCCCGAGGTGATAGGCGGCGCGGATGCCCGAGCGGCCGAGGATGATGCCGCCGGTCGGAAAGTCGGGGCCGGGAATGATCTCGATCAGTTCATCGATGCCGAGGCCGGGATTCTCGATCAGGGCGACGCAGGCGTCGATCACCTCGCCGAGATTGTGCGGCGGGATGTTGGTCGCCATGCCGACCGCGATGCCGCCGGCTCCGTTCACCAGCAGGTTCGGGAAGCGCGCCGGCAGCACCACCGGCTCTTGCTCGTTGCCGTCGTAGTTGGGCTGGAAAGCGACCGTGTCCTTGTCGATGTCCTCGAGCAGCTCCATCGCCGGCCGTGCCAGGCGGCATTCGGTGTAGCGCATGGCCGCCGGCGGATCGCCGTCGACCGAGCCGAAATTGCCCTGCCCGTCGATCAGCGGCAGGCGCATGGAAAAATCCTGCGCCATGCGCACCAGCGCGTCGTAGATCGCCTGGTCGCCGTGCGGGTGGTATTTGCCCATCACGTCGCCGACCACGCGCGCCGACTTCACGTATTTCTTGTCGGGCGTGTGCCCGCTCTCGTGCATGGAAAAGAGGATGCGCCGATGCACCGGCTTGAGGCCGTCGCGCGCGTCCGGCAGCGCGCGCGCCACGATCACGCTCATGGCGTAATCGAGATAGCTGCGCTTCATCTCCTCGGTGATGGAGACGGGGCGAATATCGGACGGGCCGGGGTCGTCCGGCTGGCGATCGTCGTTGTCGGCCAAGTGGGAATCCCGTTCGGAGAAAGCCAGAACTGCTTAGCTGATTCACCGGGGCGGCGCCACCCCTCAAGATGCGCCGAGGCGAACAGTTTTTAGATGGTAATTCAGTGACTTATCGTCAAGGTGCGGCAGTCGTTTTCAGCCCCGCAAAATGGCTCCGCCGAGAGCCTCGCTCAAGCGGAAATGGAGCCGCTCCCGCGGCGAAGGCCCGGGCGCCCGCGCGTGCATGATGCGACCGTGCGGGAACAGGCCCCGCAATCGGCGTCGGTAAAAATCGCGATCGAAACATCGGGCGACGGCCGCCGCGTCAAACCGCGGTCATGACGGACATGGCCGAGCGACCGGAGGACGGTTCGACTGTAACGCCGTGGTTCGGCGAGGCCAGGGAGCGCCGTTCAGCGCGAGCACCGGAGCCGGTTTGGTTTCCAGGATGCGACCTGGATGGCCGGGCCGCAGGGGCTCGCCGTGGCCGTCCCCCACACGTCGGCGCCGATGCCAGGCGGAATGAACGGCACGGCCCCGACCAGCGCATAGCTCTTGCCGCGCGAGACCAGGGCGACGCATGCCGGTGAGATCTGCTGGGTGCAGCCGCGTGCGATCGGACCGGCGACCCGCTTCTTGACGGCGGCGTCCGCTGCGGTCACCGCCAACGCGCCACAAAGGGCGATTGCCAAAGTCAACCAACGTCGCGAAGTCATATCACCCTCCCTGGTGATGGACTGGACCACGGTACTGTAATTGGAGAAGCCGGGCGCCTCAACTGGGGGTCGTGCCGATGTTTGGAGTCGAAGTCGCGCCCGCCCCGAGGCGGCGGTTTTCTGGAGCCGGGGCGCAGATCGCGGCGCCCGCAGCGACCGGCATTTTTTAATGTCGCCGCACCGAGGCTAATTCGGGCACTTCTGCCGGGTCGCCGTCCAGCTGATATGGTCGAGAACGACGCCCTGATTGCAGGCGCTGACCTTCTCGGTCACGGTGCCGCGCAGCCGGACCATGACGTCGAGCGGCGGTTTCGGCTTGGCGCTCGTGACGTTGAAGACGGCGCCGTCGGCGCCGTCGACGATGAGGCACGCGGCCTCGATCCCCGGGCGGACGCAAGCCGTCACTGCGACGGTGTCGCCCGGCTTGGGCGCCGCCAGCGCCGAGGCCATTGCCGCGCCGACGAGCGCCGCCGCGATTGCGCCAGATCTCATCGCTCGTCCCGCTTTCTCGAGCTCCGGAACTGCGCGGCAAGCCGCGCGGCGCGGTCGTCAAAACGGAATCTCGTCGTCCATGTCCCCGCGCTTGCCGGCGCCCGCCAGCGCCGGCTGCTTCTCGCGCGCGGTCGGCCCGGAAGAGCCGAACTCGCCGCCGCTCTCGGACGAGCCGATATCCCCGCCGCGGTCGCCGGCCCGATCGAGCATGGTGAGCTGGGCGTTGAACTGCAGCACCACCTCGGTGGTGTACTTGTCCTGGCCGGATTGATCCTGCCACTTGCGGGTCTGCAGCTGGCCCTCGAGATAGACCTTCGAGCCCTTCTTCAGATATTGCTCGGCGACCCGGCAAATCTGCTCGTTGAAGATGACGACCCGGTGCCATTCGGTCCGTTCGCGGCGCTCCCCGGTCGCCTTGTCGCGCCAAGTGTCCGAGGTGGCCACGCTCAGATGCGCGATCGGCCGGCCGTCTTGCGTGCGCCTGATCTCGGGATCCTTGCCGAGATTGCCCACGAGGATCACCTTGTTCACGCTACCGGCCATGATGCTCTCCTGCTGTTTGCTGCCGTCACCCTAATCCCAACTCCGCGCCCCGTCGCTGCGGAGGCGGGGGTGTTCCGGCTTTTCCACAAGTCCCCGAATTCCGAGGGCACAGCGCGTCATTGTTCTCTTTTTGTTCTAGCATGTCTTTGAGCCGCCTTCAACTGCCTTCACGCCAATTTCGCCGGCCCCGGGGGGCCACATTCCCGGGTGCGGCGGCGCGTCCCGGCGGCGTTTTCCACAGCCGCGCGGAGACCGAATAGCGCTCTTGCCCGACGGTGGGCTGGCGAAAGGCGCTCGTTCCCACTACGTTCCCGAGGTCCGCGCAGGCTGCGTCAGGACGCTCCCGCTCCGATACGATGGCGCCGACGGACCCCGCATGAACGACCTTTTCGACCAGAGCCGCCCTCGCCGCCCGGCGCCGCCGCGGCCCTCGCGCGAGGGCGCCCGCGTGATCGCGATCCGCGGCGCCCGCGAGCACAATCTCAAGGACGTCGACGTCGAGATCCCGCGCGACCAGCTGGTGGTGTTCACCGGGCTCTCGGGCTCGGGCAAATCCTCGCTCGCCTTCGACACCATCTATGCCGAGGGCCAGCGCCGCTACGTCGAGTCGCTCTCCGCCTATGCGCGCCAGTTCCTGGAGATGATGCAGAAGCCGGACGTCGACCAGATCGACGGCCTCTCCCCCGCCATCTCGATCGAGCAGAAGACCACCTCGCGCAACCCGCGCTCGACCGTTGGCACCGTCACCGAGATCTACGATTACATGCGGCTCTTGTGGGCGCGCGTGGGCGTGCCCTACTCGCCCGCGACCGGACTTCCGATCGAGAGCCAGACCGTGTCGCAGATGGTCGACCGGGTGATGGCGCTGCCGGAAGGCACGCGGCTCTACCTGCTGGCGCCGGTGGTGCGCGGGCGCAAGGGCGAGTACCGCAAGGAGCTCGCGGACTACCTCAAGCGCGGCTTCCAGCGCGTGAAGGTCGACGGCCGGTTCTACGAGATCGCCGAGGCGCCGGCGCTCGACAAGAAGTTCAAGCACGACATCGACGTGGTGGTGGACCGCCTGGTGGTACGGCCGGATCTCGCGACCCGGCTCGCGGACTCGTTCGAGACCGCGCTCAAGCTCGCCGACGGCCTGGCGGTGGTGGAGCTCGCCGACCCGCCGGGGCCCTCATCCTTCGAGACGGGCGCTGCGCGCCCTCCTCAGGATGAAGGTAGCAGGCCCACGGGCGCTGCGCGCCCTCCTCAGGATGAAGGTAGCAGGCCCACGGGCGCCGCGCGCCCTCCTCGGGATGAGGGTGGCAGGCCCACGGGCGAGGCTTCCCCTCGTGCTGAGGAGGCCCGAAGGGCCGTCTCGAAGGACGAGGGGCCCCGCAAGAAAACGGCGAAGATTCACGACCAGGGCGGCCCGGAGCGGCTGATCTTCTCGGAAAAATTCGCCTGCCCGGTATCGGGCTTCACCATTTCCGAGATCGAGCCGCGGCTGTTCTCGTTCAACAACCCGTTCGGCGCCTGCCCGGCCTGCGGCGGGCTCGGCGTCGAGCAGCACATCGACGCCGATCTCGTCATTCCCGACAAGGACCGCACCTTGCGCGGCGGCGCCATCGCGCCGTGGGCGAAGTCGTCGAGCCCCTATTACATCCAGACCCTGCAGGCGCTCGGCAAGCATTACCGGTTCACGCTCGACACCCGATGGAAGGACCTGCCGAAGAGGACCCAGGACGCGATCCTCTACGGCTCGGGCGAGGACGCCATTAAGTTCACCTATGACGACGGCCTGCGCGCCTACCAGACCACCAAGCCGTTCGAGGGCGTCGTGACCAATCTCGAGCGGCGCTGGCGCGAGACCGAGAGCGACTGGGCGCGCGAGGAGATGGCGAAATATTTCACCGACGTCCCCTGCGCCGCCTGCGCCGGCTACCGGCTCAAGCCCGAGGCGCTGTGCGTGAAGGTCGGCGGCCTCCACATCGGCGAGGTCGCGGACATGTCGGTGCGGCGCGCCGGCGAATGGTTCGGCGAGCTGCCGAAGGCGCTCAGCGCCAAGCAGAACGAGATCGCGGTGCGCGTGCTCAAGGAGATCCGCGAGCGGCTGAAATTTTTGGTCGACGTCGGGCTCGACTATCTCACGCTGGCGCGCGCCTCCGGCACGCTGTCGGGCGGCGAGAGCCAGCGCATCCGGCTCGCCTCGCAGATCGGCTCCGGCCTTACCGGGGTGCTCTACGTGCTCGACGAGCCCTCGATCGGACTGCACCAGCGCGACAATGCGCGCCTGCTCGAGACCCTGAAGCGGCTGCGCGACCTCGGCAACACCGTGATCGTGGTCGAGCACGACGAGGACGCCATCCGCACCGCCGACCACGTGCTCGACATCGGCCCCGGCGCCGGCATCCACGGCGGCCACATCGTCGCGCAGGGGACGGTCGACGACCTCGTCGCCGCGCCGGCCTCGCTGACCGGCAAGTACCTCGCGGGCGAGCTGATGGTGCCGATTCCCGAGCGCCGGCCGAGAAACCCGCGCCGCGCGCTCACCCTGGTCAATGCCCGCGGCAACAACCTCAAGAACGTGACCGCCGAGATCCCGCTCGGCCTGTTCACCTGCGTCACCGGCGTCTCCGGCGGCGGCAAGTCGACGCTGCTCGTCGACACCCTTTACAAGGCGATCGCCCGCAAGCTCAACGGCGCGAGCGAGGCGCCCGCTCCGCACGAGCGCATCGAGGGGCTCGAGCACCTCGACAAGGTGATCGACATCGACCAGTCGCCGATCGGGCGCACGCCGCGCAGCAATCCCGCGACCTATACCGGCGCGTTCACCCCGATCCGGGAGTGGTTCGCGGGCCTCCCCGAGGCGCGCGCGCGCGGCTACGAGCCGGGGCGGTTCTCGTTCAACGTCAAGGGCGGGCGCTGCGAGGCCTGCCAGGGCGACGGGGTGATCAAGATCGAGATGCATTTTTTGCCCGACGTCTACGTCACCTGCGACGTCTGCAAAGGCAAGCGCTACAACCGCGAGACGCTCGAGGTGCTGTTCAAGGGGAAATCGATCGCCGACGTGCTCGACATGACGGTCGAGGAGGCGCTCGACTTCTTCAAGGTGGTGCCGCGGGTGCGCAATGTGCTCCAGCTCCTGCACCGGGTCGGGCTCGACTATATCCATGTCGGCCAGCAGGCGACCACGCTGTCGGGCGGCGAGGCGCAGCGCGTCAAGCTCGCCAAGGAGCTGTCGAAGCGCGCCACCGGCCGCACGCTCTACATCCTCGACGAGCCGACCACCGGGCTGCATTTCCACGACGTGGCGAAGCTCCTCGACGTGCTGCACGAGCTGGTCGAGACCGGCAACACGGTGGTGGTGATCGAGCACAATCTGGAAGTGATCAAGACCGCGGACTGGATCATCGATCTCGGGCCCGAAGGCGGCGACGGCGGCGGCGAGATCGTGGCGGCCGGCGCGCCGGAGGACATCGTCAAGACGAAGCAGAGCTACACCGGCCAGTTCCTGGCGCCGGTGCTGCAGCGGCGAGTCGCGAAACGCAAGGCACGGACCGAGGCGGCGGAGTGACTTTTTTCACCCTCTCCTGCAGGGGCTCTAAAAGGGGGCGCCCACCGAAACTCGCGCAGCGAGCGGAGCAAGCGTAGGGTGGGCTGAGCGCAGCGAAGCCCACGCGAACTGTCCCGTCGGGGAGCCGTGGGCACGGTGCTGTCCGACTTTGCTCACCTTACACCACTCGCTACATCCCTCTCGCCCGCACGGCCGCCTTGCACAGCCGACGCCACGTTTCCCGCAACGCATCGAGCCGCTCGCAAGCAATCCAGGCGATAGCGGCAACAGCGCGTCCTGGTTCTTCGCCCGCATCTTGTATCAGGCCGTAACCGATGAAGCGCAGCGCCTGCGCGGCATCGATCGCTTCGTTCAGCGGCACCTCCATCTCGAAGGCCAGCGCCACCGCTCGAACTCGAGCGGATTCCTGCGTGCGCGGGCGCTTGCCGGCGCGCTTCTGCGCGGGCATGGCGGAACTCCAGCGAATCCGGCATTATGAGCTTGTATCGATCTACTCCTATCTTTTCATCATGTCAAGCTGAAAACATCATAATATGATGATTACCGCCGCGCAATGTCGAATGGCCAGAGCAGCACTCAAGATCGGAGTGTTGAAGCTTGCAGCAATGGCGAAAGTCGCCACCAGCACGATCACGCGATTGGAGGCCGGCGAAGAGTTGAAACCTCGAACGGTCGAGGCGATCCAGACCGCCCTCGAAAAAGCCGGGGTCGAGTTCACCAACGGCAACAAGCCGGGCGTACGATTGAAATAGCTTGGCCCTCCGCAGAGGCTCCCGCAGCCAGCGCAAGCGTGACGGGCTGGATGGCAGCGGTTCTGCCCGTTGCTGCACGACTCACCAAATTTTGCTAAAGACGCGCCATGAAGACGAATATCGAAGCCGAGATTCGCGATCTGAAGCGCCGCGTCAGCGACATCGAAGGCTCGTTCGGATTCCTCACTCACCAGATCAAAGGCGTGCACAAGGATTTGCTCGCGTTCCAAGCGAGAACGGAGCAACGATTCGACCAAGTAGACGGCAAGCTCGACAAAATCGACGGCCGACTTGATCTGGTCCATCGCGGGCTGCGCACCGACATGCCCAAGATCGTCGGCGACGCCGTTCGCGACGTGCTCGGCGGCGGTAAGCCGCGGAGCAAGTCGTGACCCGAACCAAGTTCCTTCGCGAAGGCAAGTATGCCGCCGAAGTCCTGGTCGAATTGATCGAGGGCGATACCACTTGGTCGCCCTATTTGTCACTCGACGACACCCGCAAACTTGACGCCGTGCGCATCGCTTTGCGGCGAGGCGATATTGCTGAAGCATCAAAATATGGCCCTGTGTTCGAATTGACGCCGGTGGCCGCAAAATGATCGAGCAAGCCTATCTCGGATGAGCGAAATTCGGCGCAATACGTTTCGTTATTGCGCCCTACTCCCAACCAACCCTGATGTAAGTGCGCCGCCCCGGTGGGTTTCGCTTCGCTCAACCCACCCTACGATTCACGCCGCCGGCTTCTCGACGATCAGGTTGCCGTCGTCGTCGACCGAGAGCCCGGTCTTGCGCGCTTCCCCGACCACCGAAGGGTGCCAGTCGACCTTGCCGGCGTCGGGGCCGCCGATGATCGCCATGAGGAGCGCGTCCGGACGGTCGGACAGATTGCGGAAGCCACGATAGATGCCGATCGGCACGTTGCACACGTCGCCCTCGTCGAGATCGACCGTGCGCTCCTCATCGCCTTCCAGCCAGAAGACTTGCCAGCGCCCCTTGACCGGAATGAAGACCTCCTCCGTCGCATGCCGGTGCAGGGCCGCGCCTTTCCCCTTCGGCGCGCGCACATAGGTGACGGAGAAACCGTCGGCTCCGGCCTTCACATGCGGCTGCAGCGCCGGGTTTTCGGTGACGCCCATGCCCACCATGTTGATGATCTCGCGCTCGTAGGCGGGAATGCGCTGGTCGAGGAACGCGAGGTCCGAGCCCTTGGCGCTGCTCGCGCGCGCAACGTGCCCGCGCTCCATCGTTTCTCGCGATATGCGGGGAACGGGCTTGCCTGCAAGCCGCGGATCGATAACCGGCATGGGTCTCCTCCCTTCTTATCCGCCGCGCGGGGCGAGCCGTGCGGCCATCACTCGAGCTTGATGTGCTTCCCCACAAATTCCACCATCCGCGCGAACATGTCGCCGGCCTGCGACAGGTCCGGCGAGTGGCCGGCGTGGCGCTGCATGTCGATATATTCGAGCGCGATCTCGCCGCCGGCCTTGCGGTAGTTGGCGCAAAAACGCTGCGGCTCGTTGCCGGTGAAATCCGACTCCACGTCCTTGTAGTCGTGCAGCATGTCGCCGCGGCCCTGGAACCAGACCGCAGGCGGCGTCAAAACCTTCTCGCCGCGCTCGAGCGCGAGCAGCGGATTGCCCTCCGCCATGTTGGCCTCGCCGCGCCAGTAGGAATCGTGCCGCGCGATGATGCCCGTGGGCCATTGCGGCGGGTTGGCGCCCGCCTGCTCGCGCTTCGCCAGCCGGTAGCGGCTGAGCGGATTGATCACCGGCCACGACATCACGACGCAGCGCGCGCTCGCATCGTGCGCGCCCGTGCCGGCCGGCAGCGGGATCGCGGCATAGCGCGGATCGCGCGGGCGCATGGCGACGAGCATGGCGAGATGCCCGCCGCTCGACTGCCCGGAGAGGCCGACGAGGTCGGGCCGGGTCTTGAGGTCGCGCGCGGAAAGCTTCGCCCAGCGCACCGCATAGTTGATGTCCTGCACCGAGGCCGGATAGGGGTCCTCGTTACCGGAGCGGAAATCGAGCGCGATCGACACGATGCCGTGGGAGGCCATGAATTCGTGGCGCAGGCGCTCGGTGGTGCGGTCGCTCATGCACCATGCGCCGCCATGGCACTCGACCAGCGCCGGAAACGGCCCCTCCCCGCGCGGCCTGAACACGCGCGCGAGCAGCGGCTTGTCGCCGTGGCCGAGGTACTCGACGTCATCCACGTCGAAGTCGTGGGTCTTGGCCTCGAGGATTGCAGTCGTCATGGCGGGCCATCCGTTCCCGAGATCGAGCTGCGTGCATCATCGCCGATGGCGCCGCCGGCGACAACCCGTCCGAGCACACGCGCGCGTCGAGGCATGACCGCGAGCGCGAGCGCGCTCAGTGCAATAGGGAGCCGGCAATCACACCGGGTTTCGCGGCGCGCTCGGGCCATCGGCCGCATCCGACCGGGTCAGCTCCTCGACCGCCCGAGATACCAGCCCGCCAGAATCAGGATCACCCCCACCACTCCGGAAGCGATGCCGTGCTTGAGGCGCGGACGCGTCATGCCGGGGTCATATCCCGGCAGGAACGAAGGCAGCGAGTCGGCCGGCATTGCGAGGTAGATCGCAGCGAGAATGATCAAGACGATACCGACGACATAGGCAGCGAGCTTCATGAATTCCCCCGGGCAGATCCGACGCGAGGCGTGCGGCGGACGGCGAGCGTATTCCGTCGAACGTTCGTAGGCAACGCAGGTATGCACGGGGCCGTTCCGCCCCTTTGCCCGGCCTGCTCCTGCTGATGTACGCTGGGGCAACGGGTCAACAATAGGGAGTCGCACCATGCCGGGCACCACCATCAAGATTCGCTCGCGCCAGGGCGGCGAGCTCGACTGCTACCTCGCGACGCCGGCGGCCGACGGCAAGGTCCCCGCGGTCGTGCTCGCCTCCGCCGTGCACGGCGTCGACAAGGACATTCGCGATCTCGCCGACGAGTTCGCCGCGCACGGCTACCTGGCGGCCGCGCCCGACCTGTTCTGGCGCTCGCTCCCCGGGCCGCTCGCGGGCGACGACGAGCGCGCCCGGGAGCGCTCGCAACCGCGGCTCGAGAAGATCAGGGCGGGCGAAGCCGACATGGCGGACACCCTCGCGCATCTGCGCCAGCTGCCGCAATTCAACGGCCGGGCCGCGGCGATGGGCTTCTGCTACGGCGGCCCCTACGCCATCCTCGGGCCGAAGCGCCTCGGCTACGCTGCCGGCATCTCCTGCCACGGCACGCGCCTCCTCGACTTCATCGACGACCTTGACGGCGTCACCGCGCCGATCTGCATCATCTGGGGCGACCAGGACCATGCCGCGCCCGCCGAGGTGCTCGACGCCTATCGCGGCGTGCCGCCGCACATGCCGAACGTGGAGGTGCACGTCTTTCCCGGCGTGCTGCACGGCTACATGATGCGGTGGAACACGAAGGCGTTCCATCAGGCGACGCGCGAGTTCTCGATGGGACGTGCCCTCGCGATCCTCGCTGGACTGCGGAGCGAAGCCGGGCGACAGAAGCTGCGCCAAGCCTCGTGACGCGCTGCGCAGCCCGGTTGCCGCACGAGGCGGCCGACATGGGCGATGAATTCGCGACGCCTGAGCAGGCGTTTGCCATCATGCCCAGCGAAGTCCCAAGCCGATGACCACCACAGCGGCGGTCCCATATCCCTTTCGGGAGATCGCCGTCTTGACCGATTACGGATTTTCCCTATTTTACGGATCTTCGAGTCAGCCGGGATGCCGCCATGCCGACGACCAGCGCTAGCGATTTCCAGAAGCGTCTCGGCGAGTTCAGCGACATTGCCCGGCGTGAGCCCGTAACGGTGACGCGCCATGGCCGGCCTTCGCTGGTGCTCATCTCGGCGGAAGACTACGAGCGGCTCAAGCAGATCGAGCAGCATGCGACCAGGGCGATCAAGGTGCCGAAGCTTCCGAAGAGCACGGTCAAGGCGCTGAAGACCGCCAAGCTGTCGCATCTTCCCGATTGACGGATGGTCGTCAGCGACGAGCCGCAAGTCGGCCAAATCGTCGACCACTATTTCCTATGGAGCGACGAGGAGGCTACTGGCCGGGTGGAGGGCCGCAAGGCCCGTCCCTGCCTCATCATCGCGGTGGAGCAACGCAAGCGTGCCGCCCCGCGCGTAACTGTGCTCCCGCTGACCAGTCAACCGCCCCGTACCGGCACCAACGCGGTTCAAATCCCCAACGATGTCAAGGTACGGATGGGTCTCGACCGTGCGCGCCTCGCCTGGATCGTCATCGATGACGCCAACGTTTTCGCGTGGCCAGGCTATGACCTCGTCCCGCAACATGGCGGCGGATTTGCGCGTGGCGTCGTGACACGTGGATTCTTTCAATTGATCCGTGATGCAGTACTGGCGGCTCACGCACGCGGGCGTCTCCGTAGAATTGATCGCGATGACTAGCACCGCGACGCGCCCACACCCGGGTTCGTTCCCTCCGGCTTCGCGACCCTGCCAAAACTCGAGCCCCGCATATCACGCCGCCGCGAGCTCCTTGTCCTTCGCCTCCGCGCGCTGCAGCGCCGGCCGCTGCGCGAGGCGCCCGACATAGGCGGTGAACTCCGGCCGCTCGGGCAACAGCTTGAACATCATGCCGAAGCGCAGGTTCGAGCCGATGACGACGTCGGCGGCGGTGAACTGCTCGCCCATGAGGTGCGGCCCCCTTCCCACCGCCTTCGCGACCACGTCCATCACGGTATCGAAATCCCCGTAGCCGAGCATGGCGCGCCGCGGCTCTTCTCGGCGCGGGGAAGCGCGATCCATCACCGCCGGCTCGATGCAGCTCGGGCCGAAGAACAGCCATTTGAGATAGACGCCGCGCCGCGGGTCGCCGATCGGCACGCTGAGCTTGGCGCGCGGAAATTCGTCGGCGAGATAGGCGCAGATCGCCGCCGCCTCGGTGATCACGACGTCGCCGTGTCGGAGCGCCGGCACCTTGCCCATCGGATTGACGGCGAGATAATCGGGCGCGCGATTGTCGCCCTTGCTCAGGCTCAGAGGATGGATGTCATAGGGCTCGCCGACCTCCTCGAGCATCCAGCGGGTGACCGACGAGCGCGACGGGGCGGCGTGATAGAGCGTCAGCTTGGGCATGAGGAGCTCCGTTTGTTGCGCGTTGTCCTAACGGGAGATCATGTCGGTTCTGCGACTGCGATCGACGTTCCGAATAGCCGGGAACCGCGCGCAGGCGAGGCCGTTATCGTCTTCGCATCGGGCAATCGCGGCAGCAATCATCCCGTTACCACGATCATGATCGTCACGCGTCTCGTCGCATTAACCGCCGTGCTGCTCGCGGGGAGCGCCGCGCTCGCAGCCGATGACAACGGCCTGGAGCGGCTCGTCGAGCGCAACGTCCAGGCCATGCTGTCGTCCGGCGGCGCGGCCGGCGCCGCGGTCGCGGTCCGGATCGAGGGCCGCACCATCTTCTTCAACTACGGGTTCGCCGACCGTGCCGCCAAGCGCCCGATCACCGAGGACTCGCTGTTCAATCTCGCTTCGCTGCGCAAGGTGTTCGAGACGACGCTGTTGGCGCAGGCGGTCGGCAGCGGCGAGCTCGGCCTCGACGATCCCGTGAGCAAATACGTGCCCGAGCTGCAGGACGGCGGCGACATCCGCCAGGTGACGCTCGGTCAGGTCGCGACCCACACCTCGGGGCTGCTCCTGCCCCAGGACCATCCGCCCTGGCCGGATTGGGGCTACACGCTGCCCGAGTTCGTCCGCACGCTCAACGCCTGGAAGGCGGACATCGCGCCGGGCACCCGGCACCTCTACACCCATGCCGGTTTCGTCCTGCTGCAGCTCGCGCTCGAGCGTCGCTACGGCACGCCGATCGACGAGCTGATCGAGCAGCGGATCACGCAACCGCTCGGCATGCACGCGACGAGCCTGCCCCGGCGCGACGACGGCGCGCGCGGACAACTCGCCCCCGAGCAGAAGAGCCGCGCGGTGCAGGGCTACGACGAGGACGGCGCGCCGGTGGGCGAGCCCGGCGACCAGCAGGGCTATTACCATTGGGCGGGCACGAGCCAGATGTTCTCCTCGCCCCGCGACATGGCGGCGTTCCTCGCCGCCAATCTCGGCGAGCTGCCGCTGCCTCCTTCGTTGTGGGCGGCGATGCAGTTGGCGCAACAGCCGGTGCTGCGCATCGGCCCGCGCAACCTGCAGGCGCTCGCCTGGGAGATCGTCGCCGAGGAGCCGGCGCTGGTCGAGAAATACGGCGGCCTCAACAATGCCTCGGCCTATATCGGCATGATGCCGAGCCGCAAGCTCGGCATCGTGATCCTCACCAACCGGGGCAACCATTATCCCGATGAGAGCGGCCGCCGCGTCCTACTCGAGCTGGCGAGTCGTTAAACGTTGTGACTCCGGCGGTTCATACCAACCTGACCCGTCATTCCGGGGCCCGAGCGCAGCGAGGGAGCCGCTTCGGGGCGCGCCCCGGAATGACGCGCTCTGAACACGCCGCCCCGCTCAGGAGTCCCGCGGCAATCCGTCGAGCACGCGCAGTCGGCGTACCGTCAATTCGTCGACCTCCAGCGCCTCGAACCGCGCCTTCTTGACCGCGATACGACCGATCGCGAGTCGGCCAATCGCCAGCGCACCGACGGCCACGGCGCCGAGCGCGGCAGCGCCGAGCGCAAGCGCGATCATGCCGGTGAGGGGAGCGGCTTCGGCGCGGCGGATCACATCACGCGGCATCGGCGATCTCCATTGGGTGTTCATGACCATCTCGTTCAGGCGCCGGCCTGCGGCGATAGCACGCCGGACCCGTGGCAGCGCGGGCGTTGCGCTCGCGTCAACGGTAGAATCGATGGCGATAGCCGGGCGTCCGATAGCTACGCGGCACCACCCAGCCGTTCCAGCCGTAAGGCCCGCCCCAGCCGAGGCCCGCCTGGGTGCCGAACCCGCACCGATACCAGCCGGGCCCTGCCCATCCGTAGGGATACCAGCAATAGGGCCGGCCGAGATGAATGAATTGGGTCGGCTCGAGCAAGCCATCGACGCGAGCCGCGCTCGCGCCCGGCGTCGCTCCGACCGGCTCGCTCGTCACGGCCAATCCAAAAAGTGCGGCAATTCGCCATGCGGCCCTGCCCATGACTCCTCCCGGTCGCGCCTGCTCGCAAAGCATATCGAATTCCGGTCCCGTCGGAGGCGAAAACTTTCCAAGTGAAACTTCGAGCGAGGCTCGCCCTGCTCTCGAAAACCAATCGCCCGGCCGCTGCCGCCGGATCATGCGACCAGATCACGCCAGAAGCGGCGCGGCGCCGGCGGTCAGCTCGCGGACCTGCGTCACCGGCCGCGGCAGATCGCTCCCTGGCTCCAGCTCGTAACCGACCGCGCGCAACGTTCCGGTCGCCGCGCACATTTCCACGGCCAGGCGCGTGAACGGATTGAGCACCGGCGGTGTCACCCACGCAAAACCGGCGAGCGGTTGCGGCCACGCCGCGAGCGCGTCGCTGCGCGCGCGGTTGCGCGCGGCGGATTCCTCGGACGAGCGCGTCAACAATTCCGTCGGCGGGACCCGAGCCTCCCACGGCGGCTTGCTTTCGAGCCAGTCGTTGGCCGCGACCGTCGCTTCGATGCGACTCGAATATCCGTCCTCCGTGCGCTCGATCACGCAACGCTCGCCGGCTTCGCAGCCGATGAGCGTGAAGATCACCGGTCGCGCCACCGGCACGGTCTCGAGCCGGCGCCTCGCCTCGCCGAACGTACGGCAGGTCTCGAACACCTCGCGCAGCAGATGGTCGGGAGGGCGGAAGCGGATCGGCCAGGTCCGCAACGCGTTCAGCGCGAGGTCGTAGGGCCGCAGCCACGGCCGGCGCGTTCGGCGGCGGAGCGGCGCCTGGTTGATCGCGGCGGCAAATCGCCCCGGCGCCGACGCGGTCAGCGTCCCGGCGTAGCCGGGCCAGGTGACGTTGACGAATTCGCCGGCCGCGCCGCGCATGCGCGCGAGCTCGAGCCGGCGGCCGAGCCCGCGGAACGGCCAGTCGAGCGTGCGCGCGAGCAAGGGCGCACCGCCCTCGTCGCGGGCAACGGCGGTGCAGCCCCACTGGTAGCAACCGTTGAGAAACCAGGTTCCGGAATGGCCGAGCGCCGCGGCGATGGCCTCGACGTCGGCGACGTACGGCGAATGCGAGCGCCGAAGCCAATGACGCGTGAGCGCATCCATGGCCGGCACCAGCGCTCGCACCGGCGGCGGCAGGAAGCTCAGGCAATCGTCGCGCACTCCCCGGGCCCGCTCGCGGCCGTCGATCGCGTGGCGAACCGCCCCGCCCTCGCGGACATCGACGACCGGAATGAGATCGGGCGCGCTCATCGGGACCGATTGATTACGACAGATCGAAACCGCAGGCTACCCGCCCAACGCACTGCGACACCGCGACCAACGGCATCGAAATTGACCGGCCCCGGCGACATTCTCTACAGTGCAAGGGGAGATCCGGAATGCCGTCGCCTGGAGGGCCAAAGTGTCGACACGTGCAGCCCGCTTGGTCGTCGCGCTCGCCGCGCTTGCAACCCCGGTGCTCGCCGAGGACGACTTCCCGCTGGTCGGCACCTATACCGAGAACGAGCCCTGCGCGAATGCCGGCTCCGACGTGGCGCGGGTGAAGATCACCGTGCGCGACATCGACTCGGTGTTCGGCCTGTGCACCATCCTGAACCGGAAGCGCGAGGGCGACACCTTCTCGGTGCATGTCGAGTGCAAGGGCGCGGGCGGCAGTGAGATGATGGGCGACATCAATTTCACCTTGCGCCAGGACAAGACCATCGACTTTTCCGACCAGGACAACACCTACAAGGCCGTGCTCCACAAGTGTCCGGATTAGCCGTCCCCGATTGACCGTCCCATGCCATCGCTTCGGGCCCTCGACAGGCCCCGTCGCGTCGGCGCATTGTTGCGCGATCCGTCCGACCGCCGCCTCGTATGATCCCGGCGGCGGCACCGGAATCCTTGGTGAGGAAACAGCATGACGTATGAAGGCATGCTTGCGGAGACGGTCGCCTTCCGCGGCCACAACGGCGACGTGGGCGAGGCCTATTATGCTCGACCGCTCGGCGGCGGCCCGTGGCCCGGCGTCGTGTTGATCCATCACATGCCGGGGTGGGACTGGTGGATCAAGGAGGCGACCCGCACGCTTGCCTATCGCGGATTTGCGACCATCTCCCCGCATCTCTACTTCCGCGAAGGTCCCGGCAGTCCCGACGACGTGGGCGCGCGGGTGCGGGCGGCGGGCGGCGTCGCCGACGCGCAGGTCATCGGCGACGTCGCAGGGGCGATGGAATATCTGCGGGCGCAGCCTTATGCCAACGGCAAGGCCGGGGTGATCGGCTTCTGCTCGGGCGGACGCCACACCTATCTCGTCGCCTGCTCGCTTGCCGGCGTCGACGCGGCGGTCGATTGCTGGGGCGGCAACGTCATCGTCGACGACGCGAAGCTGCTCAACGCCAAGCGGCCGGTAGCGCCGATCGATCTCACCGAGAGAATGCACTGCCCCTTGCTCGGCTTGTTCGGCAACGACGACGAGAACCCCAATCGCGATCAGGTGAACCGCACCGAGGCGGTGCTCAAGAAGCTCGGCAAGACCTACGAGTTCCACCGCTACGACGGCGCCGGTCACGCCTTCTTCAACGCGGCGCGTCCGGCCTATCGGCCGGAGCAGGCGCTCGACGGCTGGAGCAAGGTCTTTGCCTTCTTCCAGAAGCATCTCGCCACGGCGGCCGCGGCGCGCGCGGCCTGATCTAAGGCGGACGTCGGTAATCGGTTTCGAAGGAGGACATCATGTGCTCTTACATCGTCGAGAAGGCGAAGCTCATGGGCAGCGCCAAGGGGCCGAGCGGCTGGATGCGGATCGACACCGCCAACGTCTATTACGACCACCCCTTCCATGCGCCGCTCGACCATGCGCTGGGTATCGACTTCATCAACGAGGCCGAGGGCGGCCGCGAGCGCGTCGCGGTCGAGTTGAGCGCGGAATCAGCGCGCCAGCTGGTCGAGAAAATCCTCGCGGCACTGGCGAGCGGCGAGATCGAGCACGGCAGGGCGGCGCGCGCCGCGCCGGTCGCCGCCGAGTAACGGGCCTGCGTTCGACAGCGCCGCTGGAAGGTCGCGAAGCCCGGGAGCAAGCACGATGACCGTCATCACCAAGACGAGGTTCGAGGTCGTCCCCCTGACCAAGCATATCGGCGCCGAGATCCGCGGGCTCGACCTGCGTGAGAGGCCCGACGACGAGACCGTCCGCGCCGTCTACCGGGCCTGGCTCGACCATCTGGTGATCGTGTTTCCGGGCCAGGAGCTGTCGCAGGAAGACCTGCTGCGCGCGACCGGATTTTTCGGCGAGCTCGGCGAGCTGTCCCGCCCGCCCAAGTATTTCCCGAAGGGCTATTCGAAGCTGCTGCCCGGCATCATGATGATCTCCAACATCCGCGAGAACGGCGAACCGATCGGCGCCCTGCCCGATGGCGAGATGATGTTCCATCACGACATGATCCACGCCGAGGTGCCGAGCAAGGCGACGCTGCTCCATGCAGTCGAGATCCCCTCGGCCGGCGGCAACACCCTGTTCGCAAGCGGCTACGCCGCCTACGACACGCTCGATCCGTCGATCCGCGGCCGGCTCGAGGGCCGCAAGGCCCTGCACCACTACAATTACGGCTCGACCCAGAAGGGCGACACGCGCGGCACCGAGGCCTTCGCGGAGTGCGCGCATCCCGTGTTCCGCACCCACGAGGAGACCGGCCGGAAGGCGGTCTATGTCAACCGGCTGATGACGGTCGGCGTCGTGGACATGCCGCAGGCGGAGAGCGAGCCGCTGCTCAACGCGGTGTTCGACCACGCCGAGAAGCGCGAGTTCGTGTACGAGCACGTCTGGCGCGTCGGCAATCTGCTGCTGTGGGACAACCGCTGCTCCTCGCACGCGCGCACCGATTTCCCTTCGACCGAGCGCCGGCTCATGCTGCGCACCACGGTCAAGGGCACGGTGCGCCCGCATTGAGCGTACTCACGGGTTGAGCCTCGAGCGCGGTTATGCGCGTCGACGGCCGCAAGCAAACCCGTTCCCCTGGGCTAGAAACCGCGGCGGTCCCAGAACAGGTCGCGGCGATCGCGCCGAAGGTCTCTGCGGTCGCTTCGGATATCGCGCCAGTCGCGCCGGACGTCCGCGAGGTCTCGCCGATATCGCCGCGTCTGCCGAATCTCAGATCACGGCGCAGATCGCCAAAATCCTGCCGCAGATCGGCACGGTCACGACGGAGGTCGAACCGGTCCGCTCGGATGTCCCGTCGGTCGGCCCGAATGTCGGCTCGATGTCCCCACCAACCGGCCGAGGCAGCGGTCGGAGCCAGTCCGACGATCACCGTAGCGGCGGCGAGAGCGATGATGGATGCGCGAACCATGGCATGTCTCCTGTCTCCAAAGCTCAGCGCCCATTATCCTCCCTGGCACTGAACCGGGGCTGGCCGGGAGATTTATGCCGCGTTCATCATTGCGAGGATTGGATGGCAGAGCTTGACGTCGCTTCGGCGGCAGAAAGCTCGAGCAGATCGGATGGGAGGAGCGGTTACTCACCGCTTGTCGAACACCATCACCTTGGACACGAAGGCGTTGACGTCGCGGACGTGCGTGAGCCCGCATGCACCCGCCAGCGTGCGAAAATCTTCCTTGAGATAGCCCGCGTAATAGGGCTCGTGAAAATTCTGCGGGAACAGCTCGAGCATGCCGTCGTAGTCCGGCTGGTCGCCGATCTGCAGGGAGTCGACGATGACCAGCCGGCCGCCGGGCTTGAGCACGCGCGCGCTCTCGCGCAGGAACGAGCGGCGCACCTTCGGCGGCAATTCATGGAACACGAAGACGCTGGTGACGGCGTCCTGGCTCTCGTCGGCGAGCGGGATCGCCTCCCCGTTCGCGACCATGAGGTCGATCCAGCCCCAGCGCTCGAGGTGACGTCCCGCCTCTGCCAGATAGGCCTCCGACATGTCGATCCCGATGATCGCCAGCCGCGGCCAGGCCTGCTTGCAAAAATCGAGGAAGCGGCCGGTGCCGCAGCCGACGTCGAGCAGGCGCAGGCGGCGCTGGTCGCGCCCGGCGAACAGCTCGTCGAGCGGCACCAGCGCCTGCCGCCGGGTCGCATTGGCCGAGCCTTTGAACAGCACCTCGACCTGCGTGTCGTAACGCCGCGCGGACTCTTGCGTCATCCAGCCGCCGGACTGGAAATGGAAATTCTGCAGGTAGTAAACCGGACGCTTGCCGCGGCTGTGCTCGTCCAGCACTTCCCGCCAATGGCCGTGCTCGCGGCGGCGGTGCACCTGAGGCAGGTCCTCAAAGAACAGGCGCGAGCGCTCGATGAGGACCGGCCAGGAGCCGTCGTGATCGGCCGGCAGGGGATAAATGCCGGCCTCGACGTTGGCGAGGTCTTGCCGGAACAGGATCGCCATGTCCGCGTAGAGGCGGCTGCGGTCCGGCACCGGCCGATCGGTACGGGCGCGCGGCCGCGCGCGCGCGCCGGCCCGGCGCCGCGCCTCCTCGGCGAGCCGCCGCATGAGCAGGTCGTGGCCGACATACCAGGCGACCCGCGACAACTGGCGAGCGCCATAGGAGAAACGGGTGGCGAAGCGGGCGACCGGACTGGCCATGCTGTCCCTGCTCGGGAAGGTGCCATCGCTGGGACTGAATATGGTCCGTAAGGGAACGATCCGCCACTGCGGCCCGCGCGCCGGCCGGCCGCGCTCAGGCGCCGAGCTTGCCGGCTAAGTCCTCGAGGTCGCTCGCCGCGACATCGACCGGCGCTTTGGGCGCGGCTTCGCCGGTGCCCGGTCCGCGCTCGTTCGGGCGCGCGACATGGCCGGTGCGCAACCCGCACGCCGCCGCGGAGAACAGATCACTTGTGTGCGAGGCCACCATCATGCAGTCGCCGGGAGGAAGATCGAGCGCGTCGCAGGCGGCGAGATAGACCCGCGGCTTCGGCTTGAAATCGCCGGCGATTTCCGCGCCGAGGATCGCGTCCCAGGGGAAACCGTTGCGGCGGGCGACGTCGACCATCAGCGAGATGTTGCCGTTCGATACCGGCGCCAGCATGAACCGGCGCTTGAGCCGGGAAAGCCCGCCCGACACGTCCGGCCAGGCGTCGATCCGATGCCAAGCCAGGTTGAGATTGCGCGCTGCGTCCTCGGACAGATCGGCGAGGCCGAAGCGCGGCCGGATGCGATCGAGGTTCTCCCGGTGCAACAGATCGAGCTTGCGGAACGGCGCGCGGCCCGAGCGCACCTCCTCCATGGCGGGCTGGTACTGGTCGCGCCACGCGTCGGCGAAGGCGAGCCAATCGAGCGAATGACCGAGCGGCGCGAGAATGGCCTCGGCCTCGCGCGCCACGCTGCCGCGGAAGTCGGTGAGCGTGCCAAAGACGTCGAAGAACAGCGCTTTGACTGGCATCAGCCGCTCACACCATCACGATCCCGCCGGCTGCATGCCTTTCGACTTGAGCACCTCGCCGGCAGCCGGGCCGGCCAGCGTCTTGATCAGGGCCTTGGCGGCGTCGCTCGCCTTGGCATTGGCGCCGAGGCCGGCGGCATAGACGGTGTAGTTCTGGATCTCCGCCGGCAGCGGGCCGACCAGGGTGACCCCCTTGACCGGCAGGATCTCGCTGATCTGGTGGATGCCGAGCTCGGCCTCGCCCCTGGCGACATGCTCGGCGACCGCGCCGCCCTGGATCAATTTGGCCTTGGGCTTCACCTCGGCCGCGATCCCGAGCTTGTCGAGGAGGCCGGCGACGTAGATGCCGCTCGAGCCGCCCGCGGCGGGATCGATGTAGGCGACCGATTTCGCCGCCACGAGCGCCCGCTTGAATGCCTCGACCGAGCCGATGTCCGGCTTGGGCGCGCCCTCCTTGACCACGACCCCGATCCCGACCCGCGCCAGGTCGGCGCGGCTGCCGGCCACCATCTTGCCCTTGCCCGACAGCTCGTTGACCGCCGCCGGCGTGAGCACCGCGACATCGAACGTCGCGCCGCCATCGATCCGCTTAACGAGCCCACCGACCGTATCGTTCTCGACCACGACCTTGTGGCCGGTCTGCCGCTCGAAATCCGCCACCAGCGCGAGCAGCACCTGCTTGAAGGCGCCGGCGCTGAGCACCTTGATCTCCGCCGCGCCGACGCGCGGCGCCGCAGCGGCGGTGAGCGCGATCGCAAGGCCGAGCATTGTCATTCGCATGTCGTCCTCCCTTGCCTTCAAATCCTACCTCAACGGACATGACGCCGTCATTGCCGCTGACGTCAACGCGAGAGCCGGCTCGAGATCGCGGAAAAAGCTCTGCCTGCGCTTCTTGGATGTGACCTCGAGGCAACAGAGTACCGCAAATCTCGCCGTGCAATGGTGCAATGCAATATTTCGGTACGCGTTTTGCTCGGCTTGGTTTATAGTTGCAGATCAACGAGTTGATTCGGCCGATGGCGGCCGGAGATCAACCGGAGGAACGTTATTCACAAGGGCCGCGTTCAGGCTTCGTGCCTGCAGCCGGCCCGCTTCGGGAGAGCCCAAAAGGGGGGAGTTCGCTTGACGTAGTCGATCGCCGCGCCGGGACAACGATAGGGAGTCATCCATGGTTGGAAGCCTTGCCCGGCTCGCGTTCGTCTTCGCCGCTCTCGCCCTCGTCGTTCCCGATTCCCTTGCCCACGACAGTTGGATCTCGCGCGGCGGCCACCGCAACGCCGCCGGCGAATGGTGTTGCGGCGCGGGCGACTGCTTCGTCATTCCGGGAGACAAGATTAGTATCACCGCCGAAGGTTACCGCTTGTACGGTGTTGAAACTGTTCCATTTGGCGAAGCGCAACCAAGCCCTGACGGCGCGTTCTGGCGTTGTAAGCGGCCAGATGGATCGCGGCGTTGCTTCTTCGCGCCACTTCCCGAAACCTAATCGGCCTCTCCAGGTCGCGGATCGAGAAAGGCGAGTCTATGCTGCGGAGACCTACGAATCGACGGAGGTCTCCGCGCAACGCCCATCCTTACGCCCGGTGAACGGCTGCGGGTAAAACGGGAACGTGAGTTTCAAGCGCGCCTGTTGGCGGCAGTCGAAAAACCCGTTCAGTCGGTAGCGATTCGCGTGGCCAACAGCCCCCTTTTCATCTGGTTCCTGTCCGCCCTCCTGCTTACCGTTGGCGGCGGATACCTGACGCATTCTCAGCAATGTTCACGCGAAGCATTGCAGATCAAAGAGCAGTATTATCGCTTGACGCTAGAAATTTATCGACGCCAACAAGACATCGTCTCCGCGGTAGAAGAAGCCACCACAATTCAAGAGCTGCGGGGAAGGCTGAACAACTTACCTTTTGTTTACGCTGAACTTCGATATCGAACCCTTCGCGATCTGCAGCGCGAACTCAGAGCGATCACCGCTCGCTTCGAAGTAGTGAGGGACTACTGCAGCTTAGAAGAATGTGGTTTGACGCACAGCAGCCCGTCAAACCAAGCGACATTGCACGATTCAGTTCAATTTCTCTTGGCGAATTATCGCGAGACATTTCGGATGCTGACCTTCCCTCAATAAAGGAGTTCATTCGCATCGCCGCAGACAACTATAAAGGCGCATATGTTCTGGCCAACATGACGGTGCTCGCGCCGCGTTGCTCGATAGCATCAATGTTGCAGTATCTCTTGACCGACGCACCAAGGTTGCTTGTTGCTCGCCGAGCGTTTGAAAATGTTGATGCCACTTGGCGGGAGATCATGGACCACTATTAGCGGCGGGACGCGTGACCAGCTATCGGCGCCGACCGCGGCGGTCGCGCGCCGGTGTGGGCGGCGCGGCTGCTCGCACGCTTTCCCTGAGCGCAGCCTTCAGGTCGCTCGGCCGGCCGTGCTTGTGCAAGAGATCGCGAAAGGCCTCGTCGGCGAGCTCCTGAAACGTCTTCATCGAATCGCGCCCAAGCAGGTCCACGGCCTGCCAAGTCTCTTCGTCGAATGCGACGAGCTTGCGCCGGACCGCCATGTTTCTCGCTCCACTGGCATGGAACAACGGCGGAGGCGGCCGAATTGTTCAGGGGATCAGGATGCCCAATGGTCAGGAACGGACCCACTCAGCCTGCTCCCTACCCCGCCGAGAGGGCCCGCGGCGGCGAGATCATCTTGCGCAAGCCGTGGCAGCGGACCGTCTTCATCCTCGGCCTCGCGCTGCCGCTCGTCCTTCTCCTCCTGCTTCTCGTCCTGCGCTGATCATTTGGCCGCCGGCATGGCGCATGGTACGCAGCGGCCATGCCGATCCTTCCGCTCATCGAGGCGGCCGCGCTCTTGCCCGCCCGCGGCGCACTGATCGGCCTCGACCTCGGCAGCAAGACCATCGGGGTCGCCGCCAGCGATCCCGAGCGGCGGCTGGCGGCCGGCGTCGAGACGATTGCCCGCAAGAATTTCTCCGCCGATGCCGCCCGCCTGCTCGCGCTCGCCGCCGAGCGCAAGGCCGCCGGCTTCGTGCTCGGACTTCCCGTCAACATGGACGGCAGCGAAGGCCCGCGGGCGCAGTCGGCGCGCGCCTTCGCGCGCAACCTCGCGCGGCTGACCGAGCTTCCAATCGCGCTGTGGGACGAGCGGCTTTCCACCGCCGCGGTCGAGCGCGACCTGATCGCGGCCGACGTCAGCCGGCGACGGCGCGCCAAGGTGATCGACCAGCACGCCGCCGCGTTCATCCTGCAGGGCGCGCTCGATCGGCTCGCGCGCGCGGCCGCCCCGCATTGATCGGCCGGCACGGGTCACGGCAGGGCGCGACCGATGAGAGCGCGCGCCTCATCCGATCCGATGTCGCTCGTTCCGTAGGTCGCGCCACGACGCTCGCCCAGCCGGGTGCGGGCGAACAGCTCGGCGACCGCGGGCGGCGCGCTCCGGCGCAGCGCCGCGGCCGCCGCCAGCAGGGCCAATCGCTCGACGGCGGCGCGCGAGCGCGCCTCGCCGTTGCCGGCCAATAATGTATCGGCGATGAATTCGGCGGCCGCCCGCGCGCCCGGCAAGTCGGCGGCTTCGGCGGCGAGCGCGCCCGGCACGTCGCGCTCGGCGGCGAGCGCGCGCAGCACGTCGAGGCACATCACGTTGCCGGAGCCCTCCCAGATGGCGTTGACCGGCGCCTCCCGATAGAGCCGCGGCAACACGCTTTCCTCGACGTAGCCGTTGCCGCCGAGGCATTCCATCGCCTCGTAGATGAAACCCGGGGCGGCCTTGCACACCTGATATTTCACCGCCGCCGTGAGCAGGCGCGCCCGCGCCGCCTCGCGCGGATCGCTGCTGGCGAGATCGAACGAGCGCGCGAGCCGCAGCACCAGCGCGGTCGCCGCTTCCGCCTCGAGCGCCATGTCGGCGAGCACGCTCCGCATCAGCGGCTGGTCGACGAGAGGCTTCCCGAACACGGTGCGGTGGCGCGCGTGGTGGATCGTCTGCGCCAGCGCGATGCGCATGATGCCGGCGGAGGCAATGGCGCAATCGAGCCGGGTGAGCTGCACCATGTTGAGGATGGTGCGCACGCCCCTGCCCTCCTCGCCCACCCGCCAGGCCGCCGCCTGCGCGAACTCGACCTCGCCGGAGGCGTTCGACCGGTTGCCGAGCTTGTCCTTGAGGCGCTGGAAATGCAGCGCGTTGACCGAGCCGTCGGGACGAAATCGCGGCATCAGGAAACAGGTGAGCCCGCTCGGCGCCTGCGCCAGCACCAGGAACGCGTCGCACATCGGCGCGGACATGAACCATTTCTGGCCGGTGACCGCGTAGCCTTCGCCCGCGGGCTCGGCCCGCGTCGTGTTGGTGCGCACGTCGGTGCCGCCCTGCCTCTCGGTCATGCCCATGCCGAGGGTGACGGCGGTCTTCTCCCACCACGGCCGGAAATCCGGATCGTACCGGCGCGACATGATCTTCGGCATCAGCTGCGCGAGCAGCGCCGGCTCCGCCGCCAGCGCCGCGGGCGCCGCGCGCGTCATGGTGATGGGACAGAGATGCCCGGTCTCGACCTGCGCCGCCATGTAGAAGCGCGCGGCGCGGGTGACTTGCGCCGGCGCGGCTGCCGGCGCCGCGTCCTCGCGCCAGGTCGATGAGGCGAGCCCGGCGGCGATGCTCTCGGCCATGAGCTGGTGGTAGGCCGGATGGAACTCGACGACGTCGCGGCGGAAGCCCCTGGCGTCGAACGCCCGCAGCCGCGGCGGGTTCTCGTTCGCCGCGCGCGCGAGCTCGAGCATCTCGGCCGTGCCCCAGCGCTTTCCGAAGGCCGCAAGCGCCGCCGCCTCGTCCTCGCCGCCGTTCGCGGCAACGGCGTCGCGCAGCGGCGGGTCGCTCGCATAGAGATCGACGTCGACGTAGGGCGGCGACTGGTTGACGTCCGCCTCGGAGCGCGACTGCGTGGGCATCGGACGCCTCCTCGCGGGCAAGCCCGGCACCGGCGCTTCGAGGTCGGCGCTCGACCGGGCACCCGAGATCGAACAGAATAGTCGTCATCCCGGCGAAAAAGTATGGGAGGAAACGATGGGTGCACTGCGAGCTGCCGCATGCATCGCAATGCTTGCGGTCGCGACCGCCGGCCATGCGGAGACCTATCCCAGCGCGAACGTGCGCATCGTCGTCCCCTATCCGCCGGGAGGTCCGACCGACGTCATCGCGCGCCTCTCCGCGCAAAAGCTCGGAGAAGCATTGGGCCGCCAGTTCTATGTCGAAAACGTCAGCGGCGCGAGCGGCGCGCGTGGCGCCGCGCTGGTCGCGGGCGCTCCGGCGGACGGATACACGCTTCTGTTCGCGACCAACGATCTCGCGGTCACTTCGACCCTTTCCACGAAGATCCAATACGACCCGATCAAGAGCTTCGCGCCGATCGGCCTCGTCTCCTCGTCACCTTCGGTCGTCCTCGTCCATCCTTCGGTGCCCGCCAGGACGCTGCAGGAATTCATCGGCCTCGCGCGGGCCGATCCCGCGAAATACAGCTTTGCGTCCATGAGTCTCGGCCAGAACCTCTTGACCAGCGAGCGACTGTTCCATCTGTGGCTCAATCTCCCGATCGTCCGGGTGCCCTTTCCGGGTGCCGCCCCGATCCTCGCGTCGACCGTCGCCGGCCATACGCTCGTCGCCTATATCGGCCTCCCCTCGGCCATTCCCCACATCAAGGAGGGCGCGCTTCGCGCCCTCGCCGTCACCAGCCCGCAGCGGTCGCCTATCGTCCCCGACGTGCCGACCATGGCCGAAAGCGGTCTCGACGACCAGGAAACCGAGTTGACCATCGGCCTCCTGGCACCGGCGGCGACGCCGAAGTCGATCGTCGATCTCCTCTCCCGCGAGTTGGCGCGGATGGTCGCGCTGCCCGACATGCAGGCGAGGCTTGCCGCGCTCGGTTTCTCGCCGGTCGGCAGCACGCCGGACGAGTTCGGCAGGCGGATGCAGAGCGACATCGAAAAGTGGAACAAGGTCGTGCGGGACGCGGGCATCAAGATCGAATGACCGTCACTTTCGGCGCTGGCCGACCGGCCTGATGCCGGTAGCTCTGCGGTCGACCGCGAGCAGTTCACAATCCGCTCGTCCCCGCGAAAGCGGGACCCAGCGCGAAAACATCCACAACCGCTTTACCAATCGGCGGCGCAATCCCTTGCAGGGCGCGGCCCCCGGGCCTATAGAACCGGTTTTGATGAACATCGCCCAGAAGCCTTCCTTCGTCCTCAGCCAGCGCCACCTGTTGGGGATCGAGGGACTCTCGCGCGAGGAGATTCTGGGGCTGCTCGATCTCGCCGAGCATTTCGTCGACCTCAACCGCCAGATCGAGAAGAAGCAGGCCTCGTTGCGCGGGCGCACGCTGATCAACCTGTTCTTCGAGGTCTCGACCCGCACCCAGGCCTCCTTCGAGCTCGCCGGCAAGCGGCTCGGCGCCGACGTCATGAACATGTCGGTCGGCTCGTCGTCCATGCGCAAGGGCGAGACCCTGATCGACACCGCGGTGACGCTCAATGCCATGCACCCCGACCTCATCGTGGTGCGCCACCATGCCTCCGGCGCGGTCGAGCTGCTCGCCCGCAAGGTCGACTGCTCGGTGATCAATGCCGGCGACGGCTCGCACGAGCATCCGACCCAGGCGCTGCTCGACGCGCTCACCATCCGCCGCAACAAGGGCCGCATCGAGCGGCTGGTCGTCACCATCTGCGGCGATATCCTGCACTCGCGGGTCGCGCGCTCGAACATCATCCTGCTCAACGCGCTGGGCGCGCGCGTGCGCGTGGTCGCGCCCTCGACGCTGCTGCCGATCGGGATCGAGCGCTTCGGCGTCGAGGCGACGCGCGACATGCGCGAGGGCCTGCGCGACGCCGACATCGTCATGATGCTGCGCCTGCAGCGCGAGCGCATGAACGGCTCGTTCGTGCCCTCGACCCAGGAATACTTCCACTATTTCGGGCTCGACCAGAAGAAGCTCGCCTACGCCAAGCCGGATGCGCTGGTCATGCACCCCGGACCGATGAATCGCGGCGTCGAGATCGACACCGCGGTCGCCGACGGCGCCCAGTCGCTGATCCGCGAGCAGGTGGAGATGGGCGTCGCCGTGCGCATGGCGGTGCTCGAGGCGCTGTCGCGGAACCTGCCGAATGCGTGACGCAGGCCAGGAAGCGTTCGCAAGACCGCCGCGCTCGTTGTGCTGGGTCGAGGTGCAAACGCGGCGTGGAAAGATTTGCCCTCTCCCAACCAAACCCCGGCTTGCCGGGGTTTGGTCACTTTTTGATTTGCCGGAAGCGGGCAAGCCCGCAGCCGGCTGGGAGAGGGCAGCTCCGATAGTGCAACAGAAAGAATGGGTGAGGGGTCTATCGAGAGGCCCGCCACCCCCTCACCCGCCGGAGTTTGCTGCCAACGCGTCGCTGCCCTCTCCCACAAGGGGAGAGGGCAACGCTTTCGGCGCCTGCGCTTGCCGCACTCGCACCGCAGCCGCCTCCCGATGATGATCACCGAACGCCGGCCGATCCTGCTCGCCAATGCGCGCATCGTCGATCCCTCGCGCGAGCTCGAGATCGACGGCGATCTGCTGATCGCCGACGGCATCGTCCGCGAGGCCAAGCGCGGCATCGGCGCCGCCGGCGTGCCGGAGAACACCGAGGTCATCGACTGCAAGGGCAACCTCGTCGCCCCCGGGCTCGTCGACATGCGCGCCTTCGTCGGCGAGCCCGGCGCCGAATATCGCGAGACCATCGCCTCGGCGAGCCAGGCGGCGGCGGCCGGCGGCGTCACCACCATCGTCTGCCAGCCCGACACGTCGCCGGTGATCGACGATCCGGCGCTGGTCGATTTCGTCCTGCGCCGCGCGCGCGACACCTCGATCGTGCACGTGCAGCCGATGGCGGCGCTGACCAAGGGGCTGCGCGGGGACGAAATGGCCGAGATCGGCCGGCTCAAGGCCGCCGGGGCCGTCGCCTTCACCGACGGCGCCAGGAGCGTGACCAACGCCCAGGTCATGCGCCGGGTGCTGACCTATGCGCGCGATTTCGACGCGCTCACCGTGCATCACACCGAGGATCCCGACATCGTCGGCGAAGGCGTGATGAACGAGGGCGAGTTCGCCGCCCGGCTCGGATTGACCGGCGTGCCGACGGCGGCCGAGACCATCATGCTCGAGCGCGACATGCGGCTCGTCGCCTTGACCGAGGGCCGCTATCACGCGGCGTCGCTGACCTGCGCCGAGTCGCTCGAGGTGCTGCGGCGCGCCAAGGACCAGGGCCTCGCGGTCACCGCCTCGGCCTCGATCAACCATCTCACCCTCAACGAGATCGACGTCGGGCCCTACCGCACCTTCCTCAAGCTGTCGCCGCCGCTGCGCAACGAGGCCGACCGCGCCGCGCTGGTCGCGGCGCTGGCCTGCGGCCTCGTCGACGTGGTGATGTCCGATCACAATCCGCAGGACGTGGAAGGCAAGCGCCTCCCCTTCGCCGAGGCGACGCACGGCGCCATCGGCCTCGAGACCATGCTGGCGGCCGGCCTGCGCCTCGTCCATTCCGGCGAGCTGCCGGTCATGACCCTGCTCAAGGCGATGTCGAGCACGCCCGCCAAGATCCTGGGGCTTGCGGGCGGGACGCTGCGGCAGGGAAGCCCGGCCGACGTGATCGTGCTCGATCTCGACTCGCCTTGGGTGCTCGATCCGGCCGAGCTCAAATCGAAATGCAAGAACACGCCGTTCGACGAGGCGAGGCTGCAAGGCCGCGTCGTGCGCACCATCGTTGCCGGGCGGACCGTCTACGAATACGTTTGACGCGGGCGATTTTTTCCGGAGCGTTGCAGGCGTGTCATTCGACTGGTCGCTGCTGCCCGCCGCCGCGGCGGCGCTCGCCTTCGGCTATCTCTGCGGATCGATCCCGTTCGGGCTCGTCCTGACGCGGCTCGCCGGCACGGCGGACATCCGCGCCGTCGGCTCCGGCAATATCGGCGCGACCAACGTGCTGCGCACCGGCCGCAAGGGCCTCGCCGCCTTGACGCTCCTCGGCGACGCGCTCAAGGGCACCGCCGCCGTGCTCATGGTCTATGCCTACTACGGTCCCGACTTCCGCTATTTCGGGCACGAGCTGGCGATCCCCGCGGCGCTTGGCGCCTTCCTCGGGCACCTGTTCCCGGTCTGGCTGAGGTTCAGGGGCGGCAAGGGCGTCGCGACCTATATCGGCATCCTGGCGGCGCTCGCCTGGCCGGCCGCCGTCGCCTTCTGCCTCGTCTGGCTCGCGGTCGCCGCGCTCACCCGCTACTCCTCGCTCGCGGCCCTCGTCGCCAGCGCCGTGGCGCTCGCGCTTCTCTGGCTCCTCCCGTACCGGCCGGAGGCGGAACTCTTCACGCTGTTGACGGCGATGCTCTGGCTCATGCACCGCGCCAACATCGCCCGGCTCGTCCGGGGGACCGAGAGCAAGATCGGCGCGGCGGCGAAGGCGTGACGGCCCTCGCAGCGGCCCGGGGCTCGGGCTCACGCATTCACGTTTCACGATGTCAAACAGCCCAACCGTAGCCCGGATGAGCGAAGCGACATCCGGGGTCCTCGCCGCGGCGAGGCTGCCCCGCATTTCCCCCCGCTTGCGCGGGGGTCATGCGGGCTACGGGCGTCGATAGTCGAGCCCGGGCATAAACCGCCTCCGTAATTCGTTCCATCACGCGCTGTTGCGCTCGTTCTCCACGCCGGCCGCCCAGCGACCGGCTTCCTCGTTGAGCAGGCGCTTGATGTCGGAGCAGATGTCGTTCACCCGCAGCCGCCGCCAGTTCTCGTCCTGGTATTGCTGCACGATCGCCATGGCCCGCTTGAGCGCCTCGCGTCTCACCTCTTGGCGTTCTTCGAGCGTCATGGCCGGTCTTGGCGTTCTTCGAGCGTCATGGCCGGCCCCGCCACAAAAATCGGATGCGTCTCAATTTGTTGCTGCCGCCTTCTACCGGAGTAAAGCTCAACATCGCCTTGGGCCATTGCGTGAAAAGCCGTTAAATCCCGTTAGGGAGTGATGCGCCTCGTTCCCCCGCAGTGCTGGAGCCCACGGATTGGAGGGCTTGACTTTCGTACTTGTTTTGTTCTCATAGCGGGAGCCCCATGGCCGCGATGACCGAAATGCTGGCGAGCACCGAGAAGAGCCACGTCGTGCAGCTGACCGACGAGCAGCGGCTCGACTGGCTGCGGCTCATCCGCAGCGACCATGTCGGGCCGCGCACGTTCCGGGCCCTGATCAACCATCTCGGCGGAGCGCGCGCGGCGTTGGCGGGGCTGCCCGATCTGGCGCGGCGCGGCGGCTTGCGCGGTCCTCCTCGCATCTTGAGCCGCGAGGATGCCGCCCGCGAGATCGCGGCCGCGCGGTCGCACGGCGTGCGCCTCGTCGCGACCGGCGAGCCGGACTATCCGCAACGGCTCAAGATGATCGACGACGCCCCGCCGCTCCTCGCCGTGCGCGGCAACGCGGCCGCGCTCGCGCTCCCGATGGTCGCGATCGTCGGCACCCGCAACGCCTCGGCGGCGGGCCTGCGCTTTGCCGAGCGGCTCGCGCGCGATCTTGCCGGCGCGGGCTTCGCCATCGTCTCGGGGCTCGCGCGCGGCATCGACGCCGCCGCGCACCGGGGAAGCCTCGCCACCGGTACCGTCGCGGTGCTCGCCGGCGGCCACGACAAGATCTACCCGCCCGAGCACGCCTCCCTCGCCGAGGCAATCCCGGCCGACGGCGCGCTGGTCTCGGAAATGCCGATGGGCTGGGAGCCGCGCGCCCGCGATTTTCCCC
>WNFF01001208.1_pt1 | contig 45945 bp, 40 predicted proteins | sample 5400441 | NCBI WGS metagenome assembly WNFF01 (sample SAMN13153345, study PRJNA577476) | soil metagenome | isolation source: 120 cm saprolite under Douglas fir tree site 2 hole 3 replicate 1 | place: USA:California | collected 2015-04-18 | reverse complement strand
AACGATTTGGCGCAGTGCTTCGAGGGGGCAGTGCTCATCAAGCGGGGGGATCATGGCGCGGGCTCGCAACTGCTCCAGTCGGCCCTCGGGAGACTACCCGAACCTACCCTTCATCACCACATGAATCTGCTTCTCGTTGAGTTAGCCGCGGGTCTCGGCGGCGCCGGGCAGGTTGCCGAGGGGCTGGGTGTGGTCGACGAGGCGCTGGCGCGCGCTGAGCGGACCGAGGCGGGATGGTGTCTCGCGGAGCTACTCCGCACGAAGGGCGAGCTGATGCTCCTGGAGCGGGTACCGGGGGCCGTCGCGACCGCCGAGGCCTGCTTCCAACAGGCACTTGACGTGGCACGACGCCAGGGCGCGCTCTCCTGGGAGTTACGTGCCGCGATGAGCCTCGCCCGGCTCTGGCGCGGACAGCAGCGAGTGAACCAGGCGCGCAAGCTGCTGGGGCCTGTCTACCGCCGCTTCACCGAGGGGTTCGAAACCGCCGACCTCATGGCCGCAAAAGCTATTCTCGCCTCGGTTCGTTGAGCGATGAGAGAGTTTCCGCAATTCCGGCTCGACCGCCATCCTGGCCCTCATGGCCTATGGAGGGCTTCGTCGCGGGGAGGTGGCAGCGCTGGACGTGGGTGACGTTGCCCCTGACTTCGGGCTTCGTCGGGTCATGGGCAAGGCTGGTCACGAGGCGTCGGTGCCCTGCCGGCGACGGCGCGCGCCATCCTCCGCGAGTACATGGCTCGTGAGCGAGCCGGGCAGCCAGCCTCGGCGCCGCTCTTCGTGGTCACGTACAAGCACAGAGTGGGTCAGTGCATCGAGCGCCGGATTACCGGCCAGAGGATCTGGAAGGTCGTCAAGGTCGTCGGGGCACGGGCGGGGTTACACGCATTGCATCCACACGCGCTTCGCCATACGTATCGCGCGGAGCTCCTGCGTCGCACGAAGAACCTGCGTGTCGTGCAGGAACAGCTCCGCCACGTCGACGTGCAGACGACCACGGGTTATACGAAACTCACGCAACAGGACGTGCGGCAGGCTTTCGAAACGCTCGACGACGAGGGGGAGTGAAAAAGGATTGAAAAAAGGATTCACGTCCCTCCCCCCAGGGGAATGAAATTTCGGGGCGAATATCACCACGAAATCACCGTGGTGGCCCCAACGGGATTCGAACCCGTGTTATGGCCGCGACCACGTTTTCGCCAGGCAGACTCCCTGCTTACCGTCCGGGCCTAGCCCAAACCGGCGGTGCGACTGAAACACGCGGGCTGTCCTCAGAGCTATCTGGCACGTTTCCTACGAAGTCGATCACTGCGCGCGTCTCACGATCATCCTCAGTGTGAAAATCCCCGCTTCGGTGATTGCCGGTTTCTCAATACGCACCGCACCCGCACGACGAACTTCGACACGCCCGCCAGGTCGAGGTGGGCGCCCAGCAGCGTCCGGTTCATTTTGTTGGCGACGACGCCGAGGAACATGTCGTTATTCGGCGGCGCCACCAGCCGCAGCGAAGCCACTTTCGAAAAGTGCAGATCCCGGGGCTTGATCTCGGAAACGAAAAGCCACTCGTCCGTGGCGGTGCCGCCCCGACCGGTGAATTTCACGGGGAAAGATCCGCCGTCCGGAAGCTCGTTCTTCTCTTCCTCCCCCATGACCTGTTCGATAGTCGGACACTCCGTGACGGACATCAGCAGCCTCGTCGCCGGCGAGAGAGTCTCAAGCAGGTGACCGAATCCGGAATGAAAGAATCCGCCGCTCTGCAAGCGCGCGGAGAATTCCGATTTCAGGAGAGCTTCGACCAGCCCTTGAACGGCGAGTAGCTGTTGAAGCACGACGCCGTAATCGTCCAGGCTTCCGGGCCGGAGCGCACGGCCCGAAGACGATTTCGCATGGAATGCCGCGCAGCGCACGGCGGAATAGTGCGCGTCGAGAAAGTCGGCGATCGGATCGGTGCTGCCGGGCTTCGCGAAGGCGTCAAGCTTCAGGCCGCGCGTCTGGGCCTTCCCGAGCGCTCTTTTCAGCCACTCCGTTTCCGCTTCCGCCGGGTTCTTTGCGTCGATGAAATCGAGCACGGATTCGAGCGCCAGGAACATATTGCGGTAGCCGTCCAGGACATTCTCTGCCGCCTGGGAATAGCGGAAGTACCTATAAGCGAAGTGATGCTGAGGCGGCATGTACGGCGGATCGGGCAACACCTCGCCCGCCGCATTCTTCACGACCGCGGTGATGCCCGTCATCTCAGCGGTCATGGTGATCGAGCTGGTGAGCTGCAGCTTCAAGCCGTGTGGACCGGTGCGCCACACGACATTGTCACGAGGCTCCGCAATAAGCAACGCGGTGCGCTCCTCGACCGCCACGATATCCAGCAGGTTCTGGCCTACGGAGTGCGCCGCGTCGACTACGTCGGCAAGCGGCCGGTTCAGGTTGGTGGCCGGACCCCGGACGCAAACGTAAGCGGCGTCCTTCCGGAGCTCGGCTTCCCACGATCCGAACGTCTGCCGGCGGTTGCGCCTTGCGGCTCCGCTCAGGCCGAAGATCGCTCCCTCGCCATCTGGGGCAATGTCGAAACCGTATGCGGATGCCATGACGTCTTCGCTACGTGACCCTTTCCGCGTCAGCCTTCGCCTATTTAGGCTTGGGTTTCGTGTTGAGGTTGATCGCCGCGCAGTCGCAGCGCACTGATTCAGGATTCACGCGCGGCGTGAGGTAGATCCAGGAGTCGCACGGGTCGCATCGGAAACATGCCAGCAGATCCTTGAACGCGGCGACGACCGGTTCGAAATCCTTCTTCCCGAAATTGGCCCACTCGTTGTAGTGAACGGCCTTGTTCACGGCCCACTGCTCGACGTTGGTGGCGGCGCTGGCGGCGGCCAGTGCGGTCTTCCGCTTCGCGACGGCATCCCCTGCCGCCTTGTTCCCCCAAGACTGGGCCGCTTCGGCCGCCTTGGCGTGCAGATCCTTCATGCGGCTCAGGACAGCCGGCAACAGGTCGCCGAGCTCATAGTTGGCGTCGGCGCGGAACGGTATCGCGGCGCCGAGCTGGTCGGCGAGGAGCCGCGACACGTACTCAAGATGATGGCGCAGCGCAGCCGCCGCCACCTCGACCTTGCCCTTCGCCAGCGCCGCGGCGATCTCGTCCCAGATTTCCTGGTTTGTTTCCACGAGCGGTCCGGTGTCGATCGTCCAGCTATGGAAGGCGATCGATGTCTTGCCCGTGACCAGGCCGGCCGATTTCATCTGGGCGGCCCACAGCCGGTCATGCGTCGTGATGACGAACTGTGTGTCGGGAAACTGCGTCTTCAGCAGCTTGCAGAACTGGTAGCGGTGCCCGGAGTCCACGGACATGACCACGTCGTCCAGCAGCGCGAAAGTGAACCGGTCGCCAAACAGGCGCTTCATGAGGGCAAGATAGAGACACACTCCCATGCCGTCCTGATGCCCTTCGCTGTGATACGCCGCCGGCGGAAACAGCCCTCGCTCGTAGAAATTGACCTCGAGGTCGAGCTTTCCTTCGCTCGGCGTCAGCTTCGCGGTGAACTTGGACTCGTCGTCCTCGTTGATCGCCCGGTAGAAGGCGCTGAAGTCTTTTTCCACCGAATCATAGAGCGCGTTCAGCTCCTCCTCCAGCGCCGCGCAGTATGTTTCGTAGGCGAGCTTGGCAGAATTGAATGCGATCTCGGCCGCCTTGCTCTTGCGCATCGCCTCCCGGTAGTCGCTGAGCCGAACCTGCGAGGTGGTCAGGAATGTCTGCGCATCAAGCGCTGCCGTCTGGTCCGGCCTGGCCATGACCTGTTCGGTCAGGCCGGCCAGCTCCTTGGCGAATTTCTTCGGCGTCGCCAGCCAGCCGGCCGTCAGCCGATCCTTTCGGCCTTCCAGGTGGTCAACTGCTTGGCGAATCCGGCTTCGCCCTGCCCCTCGGCGATTTTGAGCACCGGCGCCAGCTGCCCCGCTACCTTGATCGCCGCCTGCGCGACCGCCGTCCCCTTCTTCAGCAACGCCTCCTGGATCTTCTGCGCCTCGGCGGATTTCTGCAGCTTTGCCTTCAGGTGGTCACGAAGATGCTGCTCGTCCTCCCACGGCTTGTCGCAGAGCGGGCACTCCGGCCCCTCGACAAGATCCAGTCCCTTTTCGATGAACGCCCGCCGCTGCAGCGCGGCCAGCAGGGCGGGATCCTCCTCCAGTTTCGCCAGATCAGCGATGATGGCGGCGGCGTCAGCCTTCGCCAGATCCGGGAAACCCTTCGCCGCCTCGGAAAGAGCGTTGAGGTCGCGCAGCGCCGATTGCTTGTTGAAATCCGGCCCGGTGGCCGCCGCCGCCAGCCCGACATCGAGCTTCGTGTCGGCCGTCAGCTCCGCGATCTCGGGAAGTCCCAGCAGCTTCCGCCGTTTGTTGACGGACTCCAGCAGATCCTCTGCCTTCAGCGTTGAAATCTGGAGATGCCGCAGCAGGGAATCGCGGTTGGTCTGCACCAGCGTCGCGGCCGTTTTTTGCGCCGTCTGCAACTTGTTCTGGGCGGTGTTGAGGGCAGCGCGCATCTGCCCGATCTCGTCCAGCTTCAGGATGGTCTGGATTTCCTCGGAGCGCTTGGTCGGCTCGATCAGGATGAAGCGCAGGATTTCGCGGCGCGACAACGTGATCTCCGGATGGTCGGCGATCTCGGCCAGGGCGGCCTGCACGTCGGGGTCCGCCGGCACGATCTTGGGCTTTTTGGGGTCGGACACTTTCCGCGTGATCGTGGCCGATTTCTTGAGCGCGGGAATGAAGACGCGCAGCTCGACAAAGGCGGCGTCGGGAAACTTCGTCTTGTCCACATGCGGGCCGTGTTCCGCCACGGTCAGGCCCTTCGTTCCTCGCCCGGTCAGCCGGCTGATATTGCCGGTCAGGCCGAACTCGATCGCGTCGATCACCCCGCTCTTGCCGGAGCCATTCGGCCCGGAGATGGCGAACGTCCCTTTCTGAAAATCGATATCGAGCTTCCGGATGCCCCTGACTTCCTCGATGTGGGCGGTTTCGAGCTTCATCATTTGATGTCGCCGCCCGCGGGAAGCGAGAAGACCTTCACGAACTCATCGGCCTTCAGCTTCCTGCTGTCCGCTAGCAGCTTCTTGAGCTGCTCGATCTTGTCGGCGTCGAGCTGCTTCGAATCCGCAAGCTTTGCCAGGAATTTTTCGGCTATCTGTTGCTGAAGTGTCGCCATCGCAAATCGTCCTCGCTGCTCCGACCCGGCCGGTTCCCGTCACATACTGAGCGCCCCGCCGCCGCTGACCCCAGCCTAACGATGTTATCGCATCGCCATTTCGCCCCGGCGTCCGGCGGCGGGGCGGCCGTCTGGTCGCCGGTCCAGAAGGTTTCGGCCGGTTCCTGGGCGGGCCTTCTTCGACCCCCTCCCTAGTCAACCAGAACTTGCGTCGCAAACAGACTCATTAGGGCCAGATTTCGAGCTCGGGAATCAATCGCGGGCTGTCGTCTCTGGAGGGGCTGGTCGAAAAACTTCATAGTTGCTTCTGAAGAACCAAAGGGGCCGAATCAATCGGCCCCTTTGGTCTTCACTACTTGCGTGGTTGCGGGGATCGGATTTGAAGCGACGACCTTTGGGTTATGAGCCCCACGAGCCACCAGACTGCTCCACCCCGCGGTGACGAGTCACAGAGCTAGTCGGTCTTCGAGGGGCAGAGCGCCTCGAGCACACGCTGGGAGAACTCCGGCAGCCCGTCGAGGGACGGCCTGCGAGGCTACGGTGAACAAGCTCGCCGCCGTGAGGCTAGAGTTCGCCGATGCATAGTCCGTTCACCCAGTGTGCGGCGGTAGGTGGCCCATAGGCGGATCTTGAACTTCCGGGCGAGCAATGGTAGATAGTATCTATCATGTCGTTTACTCTGACTCAAGCTGCCAAAACCCTGCGCGTCGCCCAGCACAAGCTCATCCACCTGTGCGAGAAGAAGGTCGTGGTCCCCGACGTTCGCGACGCTCGTGGCCGAGGCAGCAGCCGGGAGTTCTCGGAGCGAAATCTCTTCGATTTCGTCCTTGCTCTCGAAATGCGGAAGCTTGAGCTCCCGGTATCCTTCGTTCGGGCTGTGCTGCGGGTGCTTNGGCCTTGCTTGGCGTACTCCCGCTCCCGGACGGCCTGCTTGCAGTGAACGCGCCTCGCCTTACGCTCCTCATTCTTGACGGCGAGCGGCTCTATTTCCGCTTGGCACCCGCTCAAGGCCAGGTCCGCGTCTTTGGTGGAATCGATATTAGGCATCCCCGCCTCAGAGGCCGAGCTCGCCAACATCAAAGCGTGGGACGACTCGAGCCTGCTGAAGCGAATCACGTTGTCACGAACGCTCGCACGAGAACCGAAATCGATCTCTCCCAGATTGCGCGGGACCTAAAGGAAAAGTTGCAGCAAGCGTAATTTTTTTAACTGAAATAAGAGACACTATCAATCATAGCGAGGCCGAGATGAAGCAAACGAAGGGCATTCTTCAAACCAAGAGACGAGTTCGCCGAGAGCCGGGTTTAAGTGACCCCGACTTCCGCGCGTTGCTCGATCACCTTGGTCGGCTGCTCGCTCAAGAATACGCCCTGCTCATCCGAGCCAGCACTCCGGAAGCTACGCCTCCTCGAGAGGATCTTCAATGAAGGTCGCGATCTATGCCCGTTACTCGTCAGAGAATCAGCGCCCCGAGAGTATCGAGGATCAGATCAGAGGATGTGAGGAGCTGGCGGCCGCACGTGGCTACAGCGTGGATCCCACTCACATCTATAGGGACGAAGCGAAGTCCGGGGCATTACGCGACCGGCCTGGTCTGGAAGCCCTCCTCACCGCCGCACGTGCCCGCCAGTTCGAGGCCGTGCTCCTCGACGACCTGTCGCGGCTGTCCAGGGACAACCACTTCCTGCTCACGCTATACGCCGAGTTCCGCTTCAACGGCGTACGGATCATCTCCCGTGCCGACAGCCTCGATAGTGACGATCTGCATTCGAAGCTCGGTTTCCAGATGCGCGGCATTATCAACGAACTCTACCTGGACGACCTGCGCGAGAAGACGCTTCGAGGCCAGAAGGGGCAGAAGGCTCGCGGATTCACCGTCGGGGAAGCGACCTATGGCTACCGCTCGGTTCCCGTCGGTGAGATGCGCGTCGATCGGCGGGGCCGACCACGGCCAGACGGCTATAGGATGGTCATCGATCCTGCCGAGGCCCAAGTAGTGCTTCGCATTTTCCGCGGTTTCAGCGAGGGCAAGGCGGTCGAAGCTGGAAACCGAGTGGCACGTGAACCAAAACGACGAACTCCGAATAGTGCCGCAAGAGATCTGGGACCGCGCAGCAGCACGGTGGAAGGAGATCGATCACTCCTGGCCCCAGCGCCGCATCAGTAAGATCGCAAGAGCTCCTCAGCGCAGCTATGTGGAAACGAATCCCCCTCACCTTCTCGCCGGAGCTCTCCAGTGCGGACCATGCGCCGGCACGATTGGACAGGTAAGCGGAAAGGGCACTGGTTACTATGGCTGTCTCGCCGCCACACGGGGCGCATGCTCCAACAGGCTGCTCGTCTCCCGAAGGATTACCGAGAAGACTGTCCTGGCCGCGGTGAAGGAGCGGCTCCGGGATCCGGCGTCGATACGGTACGTCCTCGAGCGAGTCGAGATGGAGGTGAAACTCCTCCATGCCCACCTTCCTGAAGAGATCCGAGTCAAACGAGCGGCACTGGAGACTGAGGAGCGGCGGATTGCCAACTATATCGGTTTCATCGGCGAGGGGAAGGGCACCCGAGCGCTGGGTGAAGCCCTGAAAGCGGCGGAGCAGAAGGCCCTCGCCCTGCGAGCCGATCTTCAAGCTTATGAGGCGTCGGGAAAAGCCGTCTTCAAGGCGCCGCCAGTCGAATGGATCGCTGAGCGACTGATGGCTCTCCACTCAGTGCTCGAGGCCGAACCCTCAAAATCGGCCCTCGAGCTCCGGCGAGTGTTAGGGCGGATCCGGCTCTTCCCGATCCAGCCTCAGATCGGGAAGCCCTATTACCAGGCCGAAACCGCCCTCCAGATCCTCGACCTCATCGAGGCCCCGGAGGACGGTTCGAACTGGTTGCAATGGTGGAGGCGGTGGGCATCGAACCCACGTCCGGAAATCCTCAGCAACAGGCATCTACATCCATAGCCGGTTCTCTTCTGCTCTCGCCACCCCTCCCTCCAACCGGCTGGTTGTCAGGGCGGCCAGCTCCTAGAAGATCTCACCCCTTGCCCAAGAGCGGGGCTTGGGGCCAGTCACCGGAATATGACGTCCGAACCCGGGCCCCGATGACTCGACCCGGAGGACGCTGACGGGTGTTAGGCCGCCAGAGCTAGCTGAGTGTCGGCAGCTATAACCGTGCCCACAGTTTTACGAGGAGCGAGCACCTCGGGATGCCACCTGTGCGTCACTGATCCCCGTCGAAACCAGTCGCCCCCTTTCAGGCGCGTTGCCGCGCCCGTGCTTCCTTGGCCATCTCGCGCTTCGCCTCGCGCTCGCGAAGGCTCGCGCGCTTGTCGTGGAGCTTCTTGCCGCGCGCCAGGCCCAACTCGATCTTGGCGCGCCCTGCCTTGAAGTATAGACGAAGTGGGATGAGGGTCAACCCGCGCTCGGCGACCTTGCCCACGAGCCGCGCGATCTCGCGGCGGTGCAGGAGCAGCTTGCGCCGCCGCTCGGGGTCGTGGTTGGCGTCCGAGCCGTGGTGATAGGGACTGATATAGCAGCCGATCAGCCAGACCTCGTCGTTGTCGACGGCGGCATAGCAGTCCTTGAAGTTGACCTGGGACTCGCGCAGCGACTTGACCTCGGTGCCCCGCAGCACGAGCCCGGCCTCGAACGTCTCGAGGACCTCGTAGTGGTGAAAGGCCTTCCGGTTGGTGGCGACGACTTTGTCAGCGGCCATGGCTGGAGGGAGCCCGTGGGCCCCTTGACTTCACGGTCTCGCTCGGTATCCTAATGGCGCTCTCCGGGCCGAAGTGGCGGAATTGGCAGACGCGCATGATTCAGGGTCATGTGCCCGCAAGGGTGTGGGGGTTCAAATCCCCCCTTCGGCACCACCCCAGCTAGCCTACCTCCGATACCAGCACGCGGCGTCCCTGCTTCGACGACGCGTGCGCGGCCTCCACCACCTGGAGGGCGACCAGCCCCGCCTCGACGTCCACCGCGGGCGGCGTGCGGGTCGCCACCGACTCGAGAAAGAGCTTGAGCTCGTGACCGAGCGGCTCCTGCCCCGTGGCCTTGTGCGTCTCCACCACGCCCTCGGGCGCGCTCCAGATGTCGCCGCTCTTCACGTGGCGGTTCATGAGCACGCGAACCTCGCCCGTGCCGAAGTCGCCCGCCAGCGTCCCCTCCTCGCCCACGATGACGCAGTCGCGATAGGTGCCCGGCGCGAAGTAGCCCGCCTCGACGAACGCGGGCACCTGCCCGTACTCGACCGTGCAGAAGCCCAGGTCGTCCATCCCGCGCCCGAGGAAATCGCGAAGGGTGGCCGTCACCGCCGTGGGCGCGTGCCCGAGCAGGTACGCGAAGAGATCGAAGTAGTGGATGCCGTCCGTCTGGGTCACTCCCACGTCGGTCCGCGGACGCTTGAAGCCCGCGAAGCGCCCGGTGCAGTAGCGCACGGCGCCGATGGCGCCACTCCCGATCCGCTCGCGCATGAACTGCGTCACGGGATGGAAGCGGAAGATGTGGCCGACCTGGAGGATGCGCTGGGTCGAGCGGACGATGTCGGCGAGCGCGCGCCCCTCCGCCACTGTCAAGGTCAGCGGCTTCTCCACGAAGCAGTCCTTGCCGGCGCGCAGGCACTCCCCGGCCAGGGCCAGGTGACTATCGGCGGGCGTCACCAGGTCCACCGCGTCCACGTGGGGCAGCGCAGCGCGGATATCGGCCACCGCGCGCCCCTCCGGCACCCCGGCCTTGACGGCGAAGGCCCGTCGCTCGGCCGAGAGATCCGCGACCCAGATCTCGCACCCGAGCTCGCCGAGCACGCGCAGGTGCTTCTCCCCCCAGCGCCCCAGGCCCACGAGCAGGACTTTCACTCCCGGATCCTTCCCTCGCCGCCCAGGTCCTCGGCGATCTCGTAACGCAGGAGCCGGTTTTTCATCCAGCGCACCACGAGGAGGTCCTTGAAGGCGCTCCACGCGCGGTTGCCGATCCCGTACTTCGATTGCCCGAAGCGACGCGGGCGGTGATTGACGGGCACCTCGAGCACGCGGAAGCCGCGCATCTTGAGCAAGGTGGGGATGAAGCGATGAAATCCCTTGTAGAGGACGAGATCGCGCAGGCATTCGCGCCGGAAGGCGCGAAAGGTGCAGCCGCTGTCCTGGATGGTCTCGTCACTCAGGGCGTTTCGGACTCGATTCGCCACCCGCGACGACGCCCGCCGGATCCAGGAATCGCCATCCCCGCGCTTCACGCGCCACCCCGTGACCGCGTCCCACTGGTCCAGCTGCGCGAGCATTGCCGGAATGTCGTGCGGGTCGTTCTGGAGGTCGGCGTCCATGACGACCACCCAGCGCCCGCGCACCGACTTGAAGCCCGCATCGGTGGCCGCCGTCTCGCCCGCATTGGTCTTGAGCCGGATGAGCCGCACTCGCGGATCCTGCTCGCGAAAGCCCCGAACGATCTCCGCGCTCCGGTCGCGGCTGCCGTCGTCCACGAAGACGACCTCGTAGCGGAGACCCGTCGGATCGAGGACCTCGCGGATCTCCGGCCAGAGGAGGGGCAGATTCTCCTCCTCGTTGTAGACGGGCACGACGATGGAGAGGTCGAGTGGACTCCCCGGCAAGGGAGTGACCGCGCTCACGCGCGCGGCGGGCGTCGGTTGGTGCCCTGCCACTCGCCGACCAGCGTCTGCGGGATCTGTAGGCGATCGAGCACCCGCGCCAGCGTATGGTCTACGAGGTCCTCGATCTGCTTTGGACGATGGTAGAAGGCGGGCATCGGCGGCAGGATCACCGCGCCCATCTCGGCAAGCTGGGTGAGCATGCGCAGGTGGCCCACGTGGAGCGGCGTCTCCCGCACGAGGAGGATGAGGGGCCGACCTTCCTTGAGCGTCACATCCGCCGCGCGCGTCATGAGGTTGTCCGCCAGGCAGTGCGCGACCGACGCCGCCTCTTTCACGCTGCACGGCGCGATGACCATGCCGTCGGTCTTGAAGGAGCCCGAGGCGATGCTCGCGCCGATATCCTTGTTGTCGTAGCGATGGGTGGCGAGCGCCTCCACGTCCTTCACGACCCAGTCGGTCTCTTCCACGATGGTCCGCTTGGCGGGATCCGAGAGGACCAGGTGGGTCTCGACTCCGGACGCCGCGCGCAACAGCTCGAGCAAGCGTATGCCGTAGACGACGCCCGAGGCTCCGCTGACGCCAACCACGATCCGCCTCACAGGCGGAGCCTCCGCTTGAATACCTCCTCCCGGGTCTTCCGGTAGAGCACTTCCCACTCCGCGCTGCCCTCCGGGGCCGGGCGCGAGTAGCTCGCGAGGGTCTTGCGCACTTCCTGGTCGACGGTCTCCTCGAGCCGGCCTTCCTCTTCGAGGACTCGGAAGACCTCGGTGCGGAGGTGCCCACGCACCTTGTCGTCGGCAAAGCCCCGGATGACCACGCCCTCCGTCTGCGCCAGGTCGGCCACGATGCGGTCGGCCAGCCCGAAGAGGCGCTCGCGACTCATCCGCATCACAGGATGAATCCCCGCTCGCGCGCGAGCTTGGTCTTGGCCAAGGTGAAGAGCCGCTTGTAGTCGGAAGCCGAGTCCTTGATGAGCTTGGCGTTCTCCATGAGGAGAGCGGTGACCTCGGTCTCGATCTTCTCCTCGGCCAGGAAGTTTTCGGACAGGATGTGGCGGACGACGTCCCGGGCCCGGGCCTCGTCCTTGATCTCGACGAGCTTGCGTCCCACGAGCCGCTTGACGACGGATTCAGCCATCCTGCCCGCGATATCGTCGCGCCTGGACATAGGAACATTCGAGACTACACGCGCATGTCTCGGGGTGTCAAGCGGAAGTAGCCGAGAAATCGGTCAAATCTCGGTCTCGGCGGCGGGCAGAAGCAGCCGGAACCGCGATCCCTTTCCGGGCAGGCTCTCGACCTCCACGGCCCCGCCCTGGGCCTCTGCCAGGGAGCGGACCACGTGGAGCCCGAGGCCCAGTCCCGAGGCCGCCTTCGTCTCCGGGTGGGCGATCCGCACATAGCGGTCGAAGATCCGTGGCAGATCCTCCGCCGGAATACCGACCCCGTCGTCCTCCACGGTCAGCTCCACCGTGTCCGGCCGGTCGCCCGCGACGGCGGCGGCAACGCGGACCCGCCCGCCCCGCGGCGAGTACTTGACGGCATTGGACATCAGGTTCTTGAGCATACGATCCACCGCGTCGCGATCGGCGGACACCGCGCCCAGCCCGTCGGCGACCTGGCCCTCGATGCAGTGACGCGGATGCTGCGAGGCGAAGAGATCCACGTTGCGCTCGATCAGCTCACCGAGGTCCACACGCTCCGGCCGGAGCTCGAGCGGGCGCCCGGCCTCGATGCGGGAGAGATCGAGGAGATCGGTGACGATGCGCCCCAGCCGCTGCGTCTCGGTGCGCACGTGGCCCAGATAGCGCCGCGCCCGATCGGGGGGCACGACACGCTCGAGCAGGAGCTCGCTGAAGCCCTGGAGCGCGGTCAGGGGCGTCCGCAGCTCATGGGAAACCACGGAGAGAAACTCGCTCTTCGCCCGGTCGATCTCTCGCAGGCGACGGGTCGCCTGATCGACCTTGTCCTCCAGCTCCTGGGCGAAGCGCCGCTCCTTGAGGAGGAGCCGCGCGTTCTCGACGGCCAGCGCCAGATGGAGCGTCAGCTCGCGTACCGAGCGGCGGGCGGCGGGACCGAGATCGCCGGCGCGCTCGATGGCAAGGACGCCCCACACGCCCGCTCGCCGTGTCGAGCGGGAGCACGAGCCCCCGTGAAGGAGTCGGCCAACGGGGCGCCTTCGAGCGCAGCCGCGGGTCCGCGTCGAGATCCCCGACGAGGATGGTCGCACCCGTGGCGAGCGCCCGACCCGCCGCCGAATCTTTGCGAAAAGCTCCCGCTACTTTGGATCCCACCACGGCCAGTGTCCCGTCGTCGGCTTGAAGCACGAGCCCGGCGTGCTCGGCCCGGAGCACGGCCCTGATCAGCGTCACCGCTCGCTCGAGCCTCACCTCGAGCGGCTCCTCGCCGCCGAGGGCCCGCTGGATCTCGAGGAGAGCGTCGAGCCGGCCACCCCGTTCTCGCGCCTGGTCCACGAGACGGCCGAGGGCGATTCCGACGACGAGCGGGGCGATGAGCGCGACCAGAGCATCCAGCGTCGGCGGCGTCAGACCCCCGCGCTCGATCATGGGAAAGGCCTGGAGGCCCTGGCAGAACCCGGCCATGAGGCCGACCAGCCCGGCCGCTGAGGAACCCGAGCGCAGGGCGGCCCAGGCCGCCGGCACGAGATAGAGGTGCCGGAGCGGCATGGCCAGGGCGTCATCCACACCGGCCGTCGTCAGGGCGATCGCCGCGACCAGGACCAGCGGTCCGGCAATCATACGTGGAGCGCTCGGTACGCGGCGAAGAACGCGAGGGTGGCCAGATACCCGGGCAGCACGCTTCCACTCCAGGCACGGAGGGCACAGCTCGCCAGCCCGAGGATCGTCAGATAGAAGACCGCTCCCGCCGCTGCCTCAGGCGCCGTGGGGAAAGTGGGGTCGACGACGTAGCGGAGAAGTCCGGCGCCTGTCGCGACCGCGGCCGCCGGCCAGAAGGTCCACCGTCTCCAGAGCGCAGAGAAGAGCGCGCCGTGAACGAGCCACTCGACCGACAGCGCATTGGCGCCAACGTCATAGGCCACCCCGGTAAGGTACGCGCCGAGGCTCGGCACGGAGGCCGTGTACCCCAGCGTCAGTGAGGCGGCGAACAGGAGATGGAGACCAAGGAAGCCGCCGGCCGCCACACCGACGACGACTTGCCGCGACGTCTGGGGCCTGGCCCATCCTATCCATCTGGTATCCAGCCGCGCGCACCCCGCCTGGCGCACCAGGACGAGCGGAACGAGAAAGTAGAGAACCGCTCCGGCGGGCACCAACCGCGCGGCCACCGAGGCCATGATCAGCGCGGCGGCCGAGGCCGCGGCCGGGATCCGCCAGCGTGGCGCGCCCCCGAGGGCAATGACCCAGCCGGCCGCGATCATGGCCGCATGGCCCCCGCCGCTCGCCGCGGCGCGTCCCAACCCCCGCCACGTACCGGCCAGCGTGTCCGCGGCCAGCAAGAGCGCGATGCCTCCCGCGGCGATGAGCGCCACCTCGAGAAGTGGCCGGGCGAGGGCCGACGGGGCACGCGCCGACGGATCAAACGGAGCGGTGAGCAGGCGCATCGATGACCCGGTCCAGGAAGAGCTCGGTCAACCGGGGCTCGAGCGTGAGTCCCGCGTCGTCTCGCATGATCTGCACGGCCTCGTCGCGAGCGAGCTTGCGGCGATATGGACGCTCCGAGGTCAGCGCGTCGTAGACGTCAGCGATGGCCACGATTCGCGCGCCCACGGGGATGCCGTCTCCCTTCAATCCGTCTGGATAGCCGCTGCCATCGTGACGCTCGTGGTGATGGCGCACGATGAGCGCGGCGTCGGCAAAGAACTCGAGGGGCGTCACGATTTGCGCCCCCGTGAGGGGGTGCCGGCGCATGGCGATCCACTCCTCGTCCGTGAGCGGGCCCTGCTTTCGCAGGATGTGCTCGGGCACGCCGATCTTGCCCAGATCGTGGAGCAGCCCCGCTTCCGCGATGGTCTTGGCCTCGGGGATTCCGAGCCCGGCCGCGAGCGCGAGGCGCTGGGCCAGTCCCGCCACGCGCTCGGAATGGCCACGGGTGTACTCGTCCTTGGCCTCGAGCGCGTTGGCGAGGCCGAGCAGGCTCTGCAGCACGGAGCGCTGCATCTGCCGGTGGCTCTTCCGGAGATCCACGGCATAAGCAAGGGCCTGCTGATAGGCAGCCCGCAGCTTGTCGTGCGCGCGGTTGGCCTCCTCCTCGCGGGCGCGCGAGACCTCGTAGAGCGCCCGGAGGTCTCGCGCGTACGCGAGGGCCTGGGCCAGCGCTACATCGGGCGCCATGATCGCGTATCCGGCACCAGGGCCTCGACGAGCGCCAGGAGGGCCAGGGGGGAGAACGGCTTGGTCAAATACTCATCGGCTCCGGCCGCGCGGCCGCGGGCTCGGTCAGCCTCCTGGCCGGCGGCGGTGAGCATGACGATGGGAATGCGCGCGAGCGCCGGCTCTCTCCGGAGCTGCCGGCAGACCTCGAAGCCGTTGAGCCTGGGCATGTGCACGTCGAGCAGAACGAGGTCGGGGATGGTCTGCCGGGCCATCATGAGCGCTTCGGCGCCATCGGAGGCCTCGACGACGCGGACATCGGCATCTTCGAGCGTGAAGCGTACAAGATCTACGATGGACGGCTCGTCGTCTACCACGAGGATGGTTGTCATGGCACGCTGCGGTTGCCAGCGCCGTGCCAGAAGAGAAATGGTGGTGTGACGCGAGGTTACGACGAGATGGCAAGCACCGGTGCCCGGCCCGCTGGGCTACTGCGCGATCCAGGTGCCGCCCGGACCGGGCAGCCGGCTACTGAGACTGGGCTCGGCCGATCACCAAGAGCCGCGTCAGCGCGCGGGCGAGCGCCTCCAGCGCCCGCGCGAAATCGATCTCCTCGGGCTCTCCCGTCGGGCTCCTACCCTGGAGACGCATCTCGGCGCGCTGCCGGGCGCGCTCAGCGCGGTCGCGGTCGATCTCCTCCGGGCGCTCCGCGTGCTCGGCAAGAATGATGACGCGCTCGGCACGCACCTCGGCGAAGCCACCCGCCACCGCCAGGTATTCCTGGCGCTGGCCCGTGCGATACATCACCTCGCCGGCGGCGAGGGTCGTGAGAAAGGCGGCATGGCCGGGCAGCACACCGAAGTAGCCCTCGACGCCGGGGGCCACCACTTCCTCGGCCTCGGTGCTCACGAGCATCCGTGTCGGCGTTGCCAGCTCGAAGCGCATTAGATCAGCCCTGGCACTCTACTCAGCCCTCGGCTCGTGCCTTCGGCGCTTACCTCGCACGGCCACCCGACGGCGCCTGTTTCACCCGGCACTACTTCACCTCGGACATCTTGCGGGCCTTCTCCCGCGCCTCATCGATGCCCCCGACCATGTAGAAGGCCTGCTCGGGCATGTCGTCGCAGAGCCCCTCCACGATCTCCTTGAAGCCCTGGATGGTATCGGCAAGCTTGACGTAGCGGCCCGGGGTGCCCGTGAAGGTCTCGGCCACGTGGAAGGGCTGGGAAAGGAAGCGCTGGAGCTTGCGCGCGCGGGCGACGGTGAGCTTGTCCTCGTCGGAGAGCTCCTCCATCCCGAGGATGGCGATGATGTCCTGAAGATCCTTGTACCGCTGGAGGATCGACTGCACGGCCCGGGCTGTCGCGTAGTGCTCCTGGCCCAGGATGATCGGATCGAGAATGCGCGAGGTGGAGGCGAGCGGATCGACGGCCGGGTAGATTCCGAGCTCGGTGAGCGCCCGCGACAGAACCGTCGTCGCGTCGAGGTGGGCGAAGGCCGTGGCGGGCGCGGGATCGGTGATGTCGTCGGCCGGCACGTAGATGGCCTGCACCGAGGTGATCGAGCCCTTCTTGGTCGAGGTGATCCGCTCCTGAAGCGCGCCCATCTCGGTGCCGAGGGTCGGCTGGTAGCCGACGGCCGAGGGCATGCGCCCGAGGAGGGCCGAGACCTCCGAGCCCGCCTGGGTGAAACGGAAGATATTGTCGATGAAGAGCAGCACGTCCTGCCCTTCCTCATCGCGGAAGTACTCGGCGGCCGTCACCCCGGTCAGCCCCACGCGGAGACGCGAGCCGGGCGGCTCGGTCATCTGGCCGAAGATGAGCGCCGTCTTGTCGATGACGCCCGACTCCTTCATCTCGTGGTACAGGTCATTGCCCTCGCGCGTGCGCTCCCCTACCCCGGCGAAGACCGAGATGCCGCCGTGCTGCTTGGCAATATTGTTGATGAGCTCCTGGATGAGCACGGTCTTGCCGACGCCCGCGCCCCCGAAGAGGCCCGTCTTGCCGCCTCTGGTATAGGGCTCGAGAAGATCCACGACCTTGATGCCGGTCTCGAACATCTCTACCTTGGTCGACTGCTGCTCGAAGGTCGGGGCCGGCCGATGGATGGGAAGGGTCTTCGTGGCCTTGAGCGGCCCCGCCTTGTCCACCGCCTCGCCCGTGATATTGAGGATGCGGCCCAGCGTCTCCTTGCCGACGGGGATCGTGATCGGCTGGCCCGTGTCGTTGACCGGCATGCCACGTGTGAGCCCATCGGTGGCCGCCATGGCGACGGTTCGCACACGGCTCTCTCCCAGGTGCTGGGCGACCTCGAGCACGAGCTTGGCCGAGTAGGCGAAGACATCGGTGCTCCCCGCATTGGGCACCTCGAGCGCGTTGTAGATCGCGGGCAGCTTGCCCACCTCGAACTCAACGTCGACCACGGGGCCGATGACCTGAACAACCTTGCCTTGGCTCATCTCGAGGTTCCTTTCTGTGCTCGCTCTCTATTCAGCTCTCGGCTCGCCCTGTCGGCGCTTACCTCGCAAAGCCACACGCCTACGGCAGCTCGGCCGCGCCTTGGCTCGAAATGCGTCTCCAATAATTATGCTTCGACGGCCTGGCGGAGGGCTTCAGCGCCGCCGACGATATCCAGGAGCTCCTTGGTAATGCGCTCCTGGCGGGCCTTGTTGTACTGGATGGTCAGCAGACTGATCATTTCTCGCGCGTTCTTCGAGGCGGCCTCCATCGCCGTCATGCGCGCGCCGTACTCGCCCGCCGCGGACTCCATGAGGGCGCGGTAGACCTGGGTCGTCACGTGACGCGGCAGGAGCGAGGCGAGGATGGCCTCAGGGCCGGGCTCGTAGAGATATTCCTCCTGCGGCCCCGCGTCGCCATCGGCAGCGCCTTCGGCCTCGATGGGCAGGAGCTGCTCCCGCACCGGGCGCTGCACGGCAACCGAGCGGAATTCGTTGTACATGAGATGGACCTCGTCCACCTCCTCCGCCAGGTAGGAGCCGATCAGCTCATTCGAGAGCTCCTGGGCGTGGGAGTAGGCCAGGCGGTCGAAGAAGCCCAGCATCTCTGACCTGACCGTGAACTGGCGCCGACGATAGAAATCGCGGGCCTTCTTGCCTACGACCACCAGGGTCACCGAAGTCTCCCCGGCCCCGCGAAGGAACCGAAGCGACTCCCGGAGGATGTTCGAGTTGAAGGCCCCACAGAGTCCTTTATCCGCCGTGATGATCACGAGGCGCTTGCGCCCCGTCTCGCGCCGGGCCAGCAGCGGATGCGTCTCATCGCCGGTATGTCCGACGAGGCCTCCGAGGAGCTCCCGCATCTTGGTCGCGTACGGCCGCGCCGCGATGATCCGCTCCTGCGCGCGGCGGAACTTGGACGCGGCCACGAGCTTCATGGCTTTGGTGATCTTCTGAGTCGACTGGACGGAGCGGATCCGTCGCTGGATGTCCCGGAGCGTCGCCATGCGTCGGGGTCCTAGGCCGCCTTGATGCCCCGCGAGACCATGAACTCCGCCTTGGCCTCCCCGATCGCCTTGGTCAACGCGTCACGGAGCTCGTCGGTCAGCTCCTTCTTGTTTGCGATCTCCGGCAGGAGCTGAGGATGCTTGCGCTCCAGGTGCGGATACAGGAATTCCTCGAACGCCCCTGCCCTCCCGCGAAGATGATGGTGATCTGCCTCTCGACCGTGAGGGGCGCGTACTGGCCCTGCTTGAGCAGCTCGACCATGCGCTGGCCGCGGGCCAGCTGCTGGAGCGTCGACCTGTCGAGGTCGGAGCCGAATTGCGCGAAAGCCGCCAGCTCGCGGTACTGGGCGAGGTCGAGGCGGAGTTTGCCGGCGATCTGACGCATGGCCTTGATCTGCGCCGATCCGCCGACGCGCGAGACCGAGAGGCCCACGTTCACGGCCGGCCGGATGCCAGAGTAAAAGAGATCCGACTCGAGATAGATCTGGCCGTCCGTGATCGAGATGACATTGGTCGGGATGTAGGCCGACACGTCGCCGAGCTGGGTCTCGATGATGGGCAGCGCCGTCAGCGATCCGCCGCCCAGCTGATCGTTGAGCTTGGCCGCGCGCTCGAGAAGGCGCGAGTGGAGATAGAAGACGTCGCCCGGATAGGCCTCGCGGCCGGGCGGCCGGCGGAGCAGGAGCGACATCTGTCGATATGCCGTGGCGTGCTTGGAGAGGTCGTCGTAGATGCAGAGGGCATGGCGGCCCGAGTCGCGGAAGAACTCCGCCATGGCGCAGCCGGCGTAGGGGGCCAGGTACTGCAGCGCCGCCGGCTCCGAGGCCGAGGCGATGACGACCGTCGTATACGCCATGGCGCCCGTGTCCTCGAGGACCTTCACGACCTGGGCGACGGTGGAGCGTTTCTGGCCGATGGCGACGTAGAAGCAGTAGACCCCCTGCCCTTTCTGGTTGATGATCGTGTCCACGCCGATAGCGGTCTTGCCCGTGCCGCGATCGCCAATGATGAGCTCGCGCTGGCCGCGTCCGATGGGGATCATGGCGTCGATGGCCTTGAGCCCCGTCTGGAGCGGCTCCTTGACGGAGCGTCGGTCCACCACGCCGGGGGCGTAGCGCTCGAGCGGGCGGAACTCGCTGGAGGCAATTGGCCCCTTCCCGTCTACCGGCTGGCCGAGCGCGTCGACGACGCGACCCGTCAGCGCCTCGCCCACAGGCACCTGGGCGATGCGCTTGGTGCGCGTGACCTGATCACCCTCCTTGATGAGGGTGTCGGGGCCGAGCAGCACGGCGCCCACGTTGTCTTCCTCGAGATTGAGCACGAGACCGTAGACGTCGCCTGGGAACTGCAAGAGCTCGCCGGCCATCGCGCCTTCGAGGCCATAGATGCGGGCGATGCCGTCGCCCACCTCGAGGACACGGCCCGCTTCCTGGAGGTTGACCTCGGCCTCGTAGCCCTGCAGCTGCTTCTTGATGATCTCGCTGATCTCTTCCGCCTTGATCATGCCTATCCCCTCACCAGCCGCTCGCGCAGGCGCGCGAGCTGCCCGTCGAGACTGCCGTCGAGAATGAGACTGCCGACATGGGCGACGAAGCCGCCCAGGAGATTCGGGTCCATGGTCTCCTCGAGGATCACCTGCTTGCCCACCGCGGCTTGCAGGCGATTGGCGAGCTGGCTCTTCTCGCCATCGGTCAAAGAGATGCTGGTGCGCACCTGGGCGCGGACGCGGCCCAGCTCCGCGTCGACGAGGTCGCGGTAGGCGGTGACCATGGCGGGGAGGTGGTCGATCCGCCTTCTCTCCGCCAGAAGTCCCGCGAACTTCCTGACGAGGGGTCCCGCGCCCGCCCGCCCCGCCAGCTCTTCCGCCACCGCTCGTCGCTCCAGAGGCTTGATCCAGGGCCGCTCGAGAACCGCCCGGGCCTCGCCATTCGCTTCGAGGAGCTGTACGAGGGCCTCGAGCTCGCGGCCCGCCGCCTCCCCTGCCCCCGCCTCGACGGCGGCGCTGTGAAGCGCCTTCGCGTAGCGTCGGGCCGTGCCCTCCTGCGCGCGCATGCCGCCTAGTTCTTTTGGCCCGTGCGGCCGATGGCGTCGTCGACGATGCGGCGATGATCCGCGTCGTTGAGGCTCTTCTTGATCAAGCGCTCCGCGGCGGCAATCGCGAGATCGGCGACTTCCTGGCGAAGCTCCTGGCGGGCGCGGCGCACATCCTGCTCCATCTCCTGACGCGCGCTCGTCACGAGCCGCGCGGCCTCGGCCTTGGCAGCTTCCACCAGGCGTCGCTGCTCATCCGCGGCGTCCTTGAGGGCTTCGGCCCGGATCTGCTGGGCCTCGGCATGCGAGGCCTGGATCTTGGCGGCGTGCTCCTCGCGCTCCTTCTGAGCCTGGGCGCGCGCCGCCTGCGCCTCGTCGAGCGACCTCTGAATCGCCTGGCTGCGCTCGTCCATCTTGGCCATGAGCGGCCTGTAGAGCAGCTTGGACAGGAGAAACAGGAGGAGAAGAAAATTGAAGGCCTGGATGATCAGCGACTTGTCGAGGCTGATCAGTCCGCCGCCCTCGCTGGCGAAGGCCGCGGCCGGGACGAGGGCGGTCAGAAAGACAATGAGGGCAAGGGCACGGCGCATCGTGAGATCTCCGGCGGTAACACGTTGTGAAATAAGGAACAACCGTTAGACGTGTATCACGCCGACGGGAAAACTGTCAAGCGGCTTCGACGCGCCGGCCGGAAATGACTCCCCCGCCTACCACGAGGTCGCCGTCGTAGAAAACGACCGACTGCCCGGGCGCCGGCGCGCGCTGGGGAATCTCGAAGCGCACTCCCACCTGCCCCCCGACGTGCCCATTGTCCAGCGGCCGGACGGTCGCTCGCGCGGGCTCGTGGCGATGGCGAATCTGCGCGGTGACGGTGAGCGGCTCTTCGAGACGCTCGATGGAGATCCAGTTCGTCTGATCGGCGACCAGGGTCTCCACATCCACGTCGCCCGCATCGCCAACCACCACCGTGTTCTTCGCGGGGTCGAGCGCCGAGACATAGAGCGTGCGGCCCAGGGCCAAGCCGAGCCCACGACGCTGGCCGACCGTGTAGTTCGCCAGCCCCTCGTGCTCGCCCACGACCCGACCAGCCCCGTCCACGATGGGTCCGCGACGGAAGGCGCCGGGAATGCGCGCGCGCAGGAAGCCGCGATAGTCGTCGTCGGGGATGAAGCAGATCTCCTGGCTCTCGGGTTTCTCGGCCGTGACGAGCCCGAGGCTCCGCGCCTTCTCCCGCACCTCGGGCTTGGTGAGCGCTCCGACGGGAAAGCGGGCCGCGCCGAGCTGCGCCTGGCTGAGCGGCCACAGGAAATCGGACTGATCCTTGCGAGCGTCCGCGCCCCGCCAGAGAAGAAAGCGCTCGGTACGCGGGTCGCGCGTGACGCGCGCGTAGTGGCCCGTGGCCACCGCGGCGGCGTCCCACGCGCGCGCCCGACGCAGAAGCGAGCCGAACTTGATCTCGCGATTGCAGACCGTGCACGGCACCGGCGTGCGCCCGGCCTCGTACTCGCGGGCGAAGTTTTCGATGACCGTGCGCTCGAACTCTTCCGCGCTGTTGAGGAGGTAGTAGGGGATATCGAGCCGCCGCGCGACCTGACGGGCGTCGTCGACGGTGGCGGGAGAGCAGCAGCTGCCGAAATGCTTGGCCGGATCGTCGCTCTCGTGCCAGGGCCAGACGCGCAGAGTGATGCCCACGACGTCGAAGCCCTGCTCGACGAGCAGGCCGGCGGCGACGGAGGAATCGACCCCACCCGAGAGACCTACGACGATGCGCTCCGCCATACGCTGAGTGTACGCGACTAGGGGCGCCGGGCGCCGATGAGCTCGGCCAGGCGCTCGAGGTCTTCGGCCGACGTGTACACGATCTCGATACGCCCGGCGCGCTCGGTGCCCACGAGGCGCACGCGCGTCGAGAGCGCTTCCCGCAGCGAGTCTTCGAGCGCGGTCAGCTCGGCCGAGCGGCGTGCGCCTCGCCGCGTCCCGAGACGCGGCTTCTGCTGCACGCCCTGTTCCGTTGCGCGCACCGACCAGGAGTGGGCGAGGATCTCGTCCCGCAGCTTGAGCTGGTCGGCCGGGGAGGTGAGGGACAGCAGCGCTCGAGCATGGCCCATGGTCAGCCGCCCGCTCCGAAGATCCGCCTGGATTACGTCCGGGAGCCTCAGCAGTCGCAGGCAGTTGGCGACAGTGCTCCTGTCGCGCCCGACGCGCTGGCCAAGCTGCTCCTGTGTCCACGCAAAATCGGCTAGAAGTCGCTGGTAGGCCTCGGCCTCTTCCATGGGGTTCAGATCTTCGCGTAGGAGGTTTTCGACAAGTGCCAACTCGAGCGTCTCGGCATCTGTGGTTTCACGCACGACGGCCGGAACGTGGGATAACCCAGCCATTCTGGCGGCTCGCCAGCGTCGCTCGCCGACTATGAGCTGGTACTTGTCGCCGATCTTGCGCACAACTACGGGCTGGAGAACTCCTGAGCGCCTGAGCGACTCCGATAGTTCACGTAAACTATTATCTTCAAAGGATTTTCTCGGTTGATTCGGATTGGCTGTTATGTCCTCTATTGGCAAATCCTGTACCTTGCCGAGGGCATCCTGTGTGGATGGATAAGGAGAGGAGGCGAGCAGAGCTCCGAGACCGCGACCAAGCCCGTGCTTAGGATTCATGCGCGAGAACCTCCTTGGCAAGCTCGAGGTACGCCACCGCTCCGGGAGAGCGCAGATCGTAGAACATGATGGGGCGCCCATGGCTGGGCGCTTCGGAGATCCGAACGTTGCGGGGGATCAACGTGCGCAACACCTGTCCACCAAGATGACCTTGCACCTCGGACTTGACCTGCGTCGCCAGGCTGGTTCTCCCATCGAACATTGTCAACACGATGCCTTCGACCTCGAGCGCTGGATTGAGGCGCTCGCGGACCAACGCGATCGTCCTGAGGATGTGCGCCAAGCCTTCGAGGGAGTAGTACTCGCACTGAAGAGGCACGAGCGCCCGATCCGCCGCGGTCAGGGCATTGAGGGTCAAGAGCCCCAGGGAAGGGGGACAATCGATGATGATGTAGTGATAGTGATCACGTATCCGGGTGAGCGCATCTCGAAGCCGGCTCTCGCGATTCTCCACCGCAACCAGCTCCACCTCGGCTCCGACCAGGTCGATGTCCGACGGAATGAGCGCAAGGTTCGCCACGCTTGTCTCTCTCACGGCCCCTTCGGCCGAATCATCCTCGAGCAGGACGTGATAGATCGTGCGCGTAAGGCCAGCCTTATCGAGGCCGATTCCTGTGGTCGCGTTGCCCTGAGGATCCAGGTCGATCAGGAGCACTTTGCGATCTGCCAAGGCAAGCGCAGCAGCGAGATTCACTGCGGTGGTGGTTTTCCCCACTCCACCCTTCTGGTTCGCCACCGCAATGATTCTTCCCAATGGTGCCCCTATGTTCCACGTGAAACACCCCCAGCCTGGTTCCACGTGGAACAATAAACGACGAAGGCCTCTACCTTCAAGAGGGCTTTTCAGCGAAGGCAAAAAGGCGTGAAATACCAAGCGTTTTATAGTTTATCCTTCTCCACTGCAGCCGAGGGTCCGGACTAGGAGAACGTGGCCTACTAGCGCTTGGTGGTCCGGAAACTATGAACACACCTCCAGGCCGGAGGTATCTCATTGCTGCGGGTAGAAGCCCGGGAAGGTTACCCACCGCACGGCTAAGGGCAATGTCAAATCTCCCCACTAAATCAGGGTATTGACCGCTAACATCCTCGGCGCGCCCATGACTGACGCCGACGTCACCGAGATCAAGCTCGCGGACCAGGCTGAGTAGAAAAGAAACCGGTTTCCGCTTCGACTCGACCAGTGTCAACACGATCGACGGATCGACAATACGAAGCGGAAGTCCGGGAATCCCTGCGCCCGCACCTATATCAACCACCCTGAGCCCCGGGCCCCGGGGCAGCATCGACCGGAAGAGCAGGGAGTCGAGAAAGAGGCCCTTGCCGATACTGGCGACTGTGCGGAGACCGGTCAGATTGTGAGTGCGGTTCCACAGGAGAAGGAGATCGGCGTAGCGCTCGAACCGCGCGCGTTCTTGGTCGGTGGCGCGCCTCTCGAGCAGGGCAGGGAACGCGTCGAAGAGCGGCGCGAGGCTCTCTCCACGCTCTCTGGGCACTACAACCCCGCTCAGGCCTTCTTGTTGGCTACGCGGCCTGTCGTGCGCTGGGGCGAGCTTCCGCGCTCCATGTACAGCTGCTGAGCGATCTGGAGCACGTTGGACAAGGTCCAGTAGAGCACCAGGCCGGAGGGCAGATTGAGGAACATGAAGGTGAAGACGACGGGCATGATCAGCATCATCTTGGCCTGCCGCGGATCGCCCATGGTCGGCGTCATCTTCTGCTGAATCAGCATCGAGAGGCCCATCAGGATCGGCAGCACGTAGGTAGGATCGTGCGCCGCCAGGTCGCAGATCCAGAGGTCAATGCCGAAGAATCGTCCGAAGCAGATGAAGGGCGCGTTCTGCATCTCCACGGATACCGACAGCGCCACATAGAGTGCGTAGAAGACCGGAATCTGCACGACCATCGGCAGACAGCCGCCGAGCGGATTAACCCGATGCTCGCGGTAGAGCTCCATGGTCTCGCGCTGCACTCGCTGCGGATCGCTCTTGTGCTTGGAGCGGAGAGAGTTGATCTGCGGCTGCAGCGCCTGCATGGCCTTCATCGAGCGCATGCTCTTGAGCGTGAGCGGGAAGAACAGCACCTTGGTCAGGACGGTCAGGAGAATGATGGCCACGCCGTAGTTGTGGGTGTAGCGGTAGAACCAGCTGAGGAGCCACAGAATGGGCACGGCAACCCATTCCATCGGCAGGCCGCCATACTCCTGCGGTGCCGGGAAACCCCCGAAGTACACTGACTTTTCGAGCCCTACGCCGAGACTCTTCAGCCGCTCGTATTCCTTGGGACCGACATAGACTAGGACTCGCCCTTCCCATATCTCTCCGGACCCCAGCGTGGGCAGGGTGGCGCGCAGGGCCACCTGCACCACGTCGTTGGCCTTGGTTTCGGCGAGACGGAACCCGGCGCTTCGCGGCACGAGGGCCGAGAGGTACCATTCGCTCTCGAGCCCTATCCAGCGGCCCTCGCCCACCAGATCGGTGACCTTGGCAAGCTCTTCTCGGCGCGCATTGCCATTCACGGACCGGGCCACGCGAGTCGGGTGCTGGCCCTGGAATTTTTCGGTGATCTCCTTGGGCCAGGTCACGGGCGCCGACCAGCCCAGGACGATCTCCGCCGTCTGCGGAGCCCGATTGCGATTCTCGACGCGAATCGCGCGGTCGACCTCATAGCCGTCGGCCCGAAAGCGCAGCGTCTGCGTGATCCGAAGCCCGAAGCCGTCCTCGCCGACGAGTGTCATCTCGCCCGTGGCGGCGCGGCCGAGCTCGAGACTCTCAGGTGACAACGAGAAGTCGACTACGCGCGGGGGCTGCCCAGCCCGCTCCACCGTCACCCCGCGCGGACCGAGCCGGCCGGGAATGATCATGGGCTTTTCGCCGCGATAGACGAGATCCCAGCCGGAGAGATCCCCGCCATGACTCGTCACCGCCGCACGATACAGAGGCCCGGTGATCCGGGCGCTCCGTTCAGGTACGAGGGGCGCCGCTTGCGCGGCGGGCGGCGCCGACGGGCGAGCAGGAGGCGGCGGCTGAGGAGTTCCCTTGGGCGCCGGCGCCGGCGTCTCGGACTTCTGGGCGGGCGGGGAAGGACTCTCGGGCGCCTGGACGAAGAGCGTCTGGTAGACAATCAGCAGCCCCGCCATGAGCAGGGCCGCGATGATCGCGCGCTTCTCCATCAGTCTCGGGGTTCCTCTCTCGGGCGCGGCCGCGCGAGCAGCGGCGGGTCATAGCCGCCCGCATGGAAGGGATGACAACGGCCAACTCTCCTCATCGCGAGCCAGGTTCCCCGGGCCAGTCCATGCTCGGCCAGGACGTCTCGAGCGTACTCGGAGCAACTGGGTTCGAACCGACACGCGGCGGGCAAGAGGGGCCGCAGCACGAGCTGATAGCCGCGAACGACCGCGACGGCAAGCCTGGCTCCCCAGCTCATGGCCGGGTCGCCGCCGCCAGGGCCTGCTCCATCTCGCGCGCGATTGCTCCTGGCTCAACCACCAGCGTGGACAGGCGAGCGACAAAGACCAGATCAAGTCTCCCCGGTCGTGTTTCCAGCCTGCGATAGGCCTCGCGGAGCCTGCGCTTGGCGCGGTTCCGGCTCACCGCGCCGCGAATCTGGCGACTCGCCGCGAAGGCCGCACGCGTCGCACCCGGGCGCGGACGCCAGAGCAGGACGAATGCTCGCCGCTCTTCACGCCGACCATGCTGGAAGACCGCCTGGATATCGTTGGGATGTCGGAGACGGGCGTCCCGGGAGAGCCGGTGCGCCCCGACGGCTGCCTTCACGCCGGCGCGGCTAGACGCTGAGCCGCTTGCGTCCTTTCGCGCGCCGCCGCTTGAGGACCTTGCGCCCACCCTTGGTCTTCATGCGGGCACGGAAGCCGTGTGTTTTCTTCCGGCGCCGCTTGTTTGGTTGAAACGTCCGCTTCATGGGGAACTCCTTCTCTTCGATCGACGAACCCGCGTAGTGTACTGACCGCCCCTAAGCAAGTCAAGACGCGCGACCCCCTTGCGGGCGCATTTCACGGTGTGCTAACGTGCCGGACCTCACGTGTCTCCCTGCGCTTTTCGGAACTGGCCGTAGGGCGCGAGGGAGCGGCACGCACGAGGCGAAGTTGCCGGTGGAGTTTCATCGAACCCGATGATACGTCGGCCGCGAGCAGCGCCGGTTTCTCCTGCAGCACTCCCAAGTCCCGGTCGTGCATCCGGTTATCCACATCTGTGGATAACTCTGTGTGTAACTCCTTGCTCGCCAACTATGCGAATGGTTTAGCCGTGCTCGATGCGCTGTGGAGTCGTCTGCTCGAAGCGCTCGAAGGGAAACTGCCCGCCGCTGCCCTCGATTCCTGGGTCCGGCCCTGTCGCCTCCTGCAAGTTCAAGGCGATCACTTGCGTATCGCCGCGCCGAACAAGTACACGCGCGACTGGCTCTACCAGCACCATGCGGACGCGCTACAGTCGGCCGCCCGCGCGGTGCTCGGGGGCAACCCTCGCGTCTCGGTCGAGATCGACCGGGAGCCCGCGCCCCCCGTTCCCGCGTCGGTCGAAGACGAGCTGCCCACGACGACCGGCCTCAGCACGCGCTATACCTTCGAGTCCTTCGTCGTCGGCAATTCGAACCAGTTCGCTCAGGCGGCCTGCCAGGCTGTGGCCGAGCTGCCCTCCCGCGCGTACAACCCGCTCTTCATCTACGGCGGCGTCGGCCTGGGGAAGACGCACCTGCTTCACGCGGTCGGACATCAGATCGCCAAGCTCTACCCGCAGCTCCGCGCGCTCTATCTCTCCTCCGAGCGCTTCACCAATGATCTCATCAATGCCATCCGCTATGATCGGACGGCGGAATTCCGCGCCAAGTACCGGACCATCGATCTCCTTCTCATCGACGACATCCAGTTCATTTCCGGTAAGGAACGAACGCAGGAGGAGTTCTTCCATACCTTCAACGATCTCTACGAGGCGCGGAAGCAGATCGTGGTCTCCTCGGATTCCCCGCCGAAGGAGATTCCCGAGCTCGAGGAGCGCCTGCGCTCCCGCTTCGAGTGGGGCCTGATCGCCGATATCCAGCCCCCCGACTTCGAGACGCGGGTAGCCATTCTCAAGAAGAAAGCGGAGACGGAGCGAGTCCGCCTGCCCGACGACGTCGCCTATCTGATCGCGAGCCGGATCAAGGCCAACATCCGCGAGATCGAGGGCTCCCTGACCCGTATGATCGCCTTCTGCTCGCTGTCGGGTCGGGAGATGAGCGTGGAGCTCGCCCAAGACGTGCTCTCCGACCTCTGGGGCGAGGAAGAGAAGATCATCACGATCGAGCACATTCAGCGAAAAGTCGCCGAGGTCTTCGGCATCAAGCTCTCGGACATGCGGGCGCAGAATCGCACCAAGTCCGTGGCCTTCCCACGGCAGATCGCCATGTATCTCTCCCGCCAGCTCACCCACGCCTCGCTGAGCGATGTCGGCCGTGCCTTCGGCGGGAAGGACCATACTACCGTCCTCCACGCCGTCACCAAACTGCAGACCTTGATCCAGGAGGATCCCAAGCTCAAGCAGACAATCGACACGCTCATCCAGGGGATCAGCCTGTGATCCACCGCCGCCCCCAGGTCATGCACGTCTCTGTCCACGCCTCTCGGTCTCTCTCCACGCCCGCTCTTTCCGGCGCTTGTGCGTCATCCACAGAATCCACCGCTACGACGTCTCGTATGACGACTAAATTAGTTGTTTCTTTCCTCAACAACGGAGATTGATATGGAAGTCCATGTGGACCGGGATGCCTTCCTCAAAGGTCTCCAGATGGTTCACAACGTGGTCGAGCCCAGACAGACCTTGCCCATTCTCGCCAACGTGCTTCTGGAGAGCGATGGCGACACGCTGCGGCTGACCGCGACCGATCTCGAGGTAGGGGCGAGGGTCTCGGTGCCGGCCAAGGTGCCGGCGGGCGGATCGATCACGCTGTCCGCCCGCAAGCTCCTCGAGATCGTCAAGGAGCTGCCTGCGGCCGGCCTCTCGCTGAAGGTCCAGGACAATGCCTGGGTAGCCCTCCGCTGTGGAGGCGCGTCCTACAAGCTCGTGGGCCTGGGCGCGGCCGATTTCCCCGCCGTCTCCAGTGGCGAAGCGGCGGCGTGGATCACTCTCGACGGCAAGCTCCTCCGGGACATGCTCGCTCAGACGACGTTCGCCATCTCCCACGACGAGAGCCGCTATGCGCTCAACGGCGTCCTCTTCGCCGTGCAGGAGCGTGAGATCCGGCTCGTGGCCACCGACGGTCACCGGCTGGCCCTGGCCGTGAGGCCGCTGGCCGGCGCGGGTGGGCAGGTTTCGGGCATTGTCCCGCGCAAGGCCGTGCAGGAGATCGCCCGTGTGGTGGGCACGGGCGAGGATGTCCAGGTCGCGATCAGCGAGAACCAGTTCATCCTCCGAATGCCCAACGTCCTCCTCCTGGCCCGACTCATCGAAGGCGCCTTTCCGAACTACGAGCAGGTGGTGCCAAAGGCCCATCCGCATCGGGTGACGGTGGGGCGCGCCGCCGTCATGGCGGCGCTGCGTCGCGTGTCGGTGCTCTCGGAGGAGCGGACCAAGCCGGTCAAGTTCACCCTGTCGCCCGGGCTCCTCAAGCTCACAGCGTACAGCCCGGATTTTGGCGAGGCAGAGGAGCAGATCGAGGTTCAGTACAGCGGGGAGGAGATGACGATCGGGTTCAATTCACGCTATGTGCTCGACGCGCTGGGTGCGCAATCCGCCGAGCAAGTCGTGATGGAATTGAAGGACGGTTTGAGCCCCGGAGTGATCAAAAGCTTCGAGGAGGAGGGGTCGCTGTGTGTTATCATGCCTATGAGAATTTGACGTTCTCATGGGGGCCGACAACGGGTGCTCATCCAGTGGATTACGCTTGAAAATTTCCGTAATTATCGCACCCTTACGCTCAGTCCTGAACCGACGCTCAATGTTCTGAGCGGTCCGAACGCGCAGGGAAAAACCAACTTCCTCGAAGCTCTGGGCGTCCTTCTCGTCGGACGCTCTTTTCGCGGTGCCAAGGCGGCTGATCTCGCGCGCTGGGACGCGCCCGCCGCCTCGCTGTCGGGCGAGCTCGCGCGAGGCGAGGTGACGCGAACCCTCCGCCGCGAGCTGAGTCGTCGCGAGGACGGCGGCTGGGTCGTGACGGGCGAGGGGTGTCCCTGGGCTCGCGCCATTCCCTTCGGCTGGCAGGATCTCGGGATCCTCTACGGCAGTCCCCAGGCGCGCCGGAATTTCCTCGACGGCTTTGCGGGCAAGCTCCAGCCGGCGCATCTCACCGCCCATGCGCGGTATCGCCGGATCCTGGCGCGCCGGAACCATCTGCTGCAGCGAGGCGGCGGGGAGATCGAGCCGTGGGACGAGCAATTGGCCACCGTGGGGCTCGAGATCCTGGCCCGCCGCCGGGCGGCCGTGACGCTTCTCGACGCGGAGATCCGGCGCCTCTATCCCGAGCTGTCCGGGCGAGAGCAAGAGGTGCGGCTCGAGTATCGTGGCAGCCTCGAGGCGGCGGTGTCGGTCGAGGGATTCCGCGAGGCCCTCGAGCGGCGACGCGCCGAGGAGCTGCGCCGCGGGCTCACCCTCGTGGGACCGCACCGTGACGATCTCCTCATCGAGCTCGACGGGCGCGACATGCGGAGCTTTGGATCGCGGGGCCAGCAGAGGCTCCTCGCCTTGGCGTTGCGGCTGGCCGAGGCTGGCCCGGTCGAGGCGGCCGTGGGCAGCCCGCCCGTGCTCCTGCTCGACGACGCGCTCTCCGAGCTCGACCCTCAGGCTCAGGAGCGCGTCTTGCGGCGGGTCGCGCGAAGCGGCCAGGTGTTTCTGACCACCGCGGAAGCCGCGCTGCCCGACGCGGGGACGGCCGCCTGGTGGAACGTCCAGGAAGGACGAGTGTCCGAGATGACGGGAGTGTCCGTGAGAGAGGTGGCATGAGCGCCGAGACCTATACGGCGAGCGACATCAAAGTTCTGGAGGGCCTCGAGGCCGTCCGGAAGCGCCCTGCCATGTACGTCGGCGACACGGGCGCCTATGGTCTGCATCACCTCGTGTACGAGGTGGTGGACAACTCCGTCGACGAGGCGATGGGTGGCTTCTGCGACAGCATCAAGGTCATCCTGCACTCGGACGGCTCCTGCTCCGTCGGCGACAACGGACGCGGCATCCCCGTCGACACCCACAAGGAGACGGCCAAGTCGGCGGCCGAGGTCGTCCTGACCGTGCTCCACGCGGGGGGCAAGTTCGAGCATTCGGCTTACAAGGTCTCCGGCGGCCTCCACGGGGTCGGCATCTCCGTGGTCAATGCGCTCTCCGAATGGCTCGAGCTGGAGATTCGCCGGGACGGCAAAGTGTGGACCCAGCGCTACGAGCTCGGCGTGCCTCAGGGCGACCTCGCGCCTGGAGAGAAGACCTCCAAGCACGGCACCGTCATCCGCTTCAAGCCGGACAGCAAGATCTTCGAGGAGACCTCGTTCTCCTTCGACACGCTCTCGAACCGGCTCCGCGAGCTGGCCTTCCTCAACAAGGGGCTCAAGATCGTCATCGAGGACGAGCGCGACGAGCGCTCGCACACCTTCCTCTACAAGGGCGGCATCATCGAGTTCATCAAGCACCTGAACCAGAACAAGACGCCCGTCCATCCGAAGGTGCTGTTCTTCGAGGGCAAGAAGGACAATATCGAGGTCGAGGTCGCCCTGCAGTACAACGACGGCTACCAGGAGAGCCTCTTCTCCTTCGCCAACAACATCAACACGCGCGAGGGGGGCACCCACCTCACGGGCTTCCGCGCAGCTCTGACCGGCCAGATCTCGAGTTATGCGCAGGCGCAGGGCTACCTGAAGACCTTCAAGGGCGCCGTCACGGGCGACGATGTGCGCGAGGGGCTGACGGCCGTCGTCTCCGTCCGCATCCCCGATCCGCAGTTCGAGGGGCAGACCAAGGCCAAGCTCGGGAACTCCGAGGTCAAGGGTCTCGTCCAGCAGATCGTCAATGACCGGTTGGCCGAGGCCTTCGAAGAGGACCCGACGACGGCGCGCAAGATCGTCGACAAGTGTGTGCGGGCCGCCCAGGCGCGCGAAGCGGCCCGCAAGGCGCGCGAGCTCACGCGCAAGGGGGGCCGGGACGACGAGGGGCTGTCGGCCAAGCTGGCCGATTGCTCGGAGCGCGACCCGCAGTTCCGGGAGCTCTTCCTCGTCGAGGGCGACTCCGCCGGCGGCTCCGCGAAGCAGGGGCGAGACAGGAAGACGCAGGCCGTCCTGCCTCTCCGCGGCAAGATCATCAACGCGGAGAAGGCGCGCTACGACAAGGTGCTCTCGCACCAGGAAATCCGGCTCCTCATCTCGGCCCTGGGCACGGGCATCGGCCCCGAGGAGTTCGATCTCGCCAAGCTCCGCTACCACAAGGTCATCCTCATGACGGATGCCGACGTGGACGGCGCTCATATCCGGACCCTCTTGCTCACCTTCTTCTTCCGGCACATGGTGTCGATCATCGAGGCCGGCCGGCTCTTCATCGCCCAGCCGCCGCTCTTCAAGGTGAAGAAGGGCAAGACGGAGCGATACCTGATGAGCGAGCGCGAGATGGAAGAGTTCCTGCTCGCCCAGTGGGTAGAGAAGGCGACCATCAAGATTCCGGGCAAGGCCAATCCCTTGAAGGAAGACGCCCTCCTCGAGGCGCTGAAGCGCTCGCTCGAGTTCCGCGGGCTCTTCAGCAAGTTCGCCCGGCGCGGGGTGCCCCCGGCCATCCTCGACGGCCTGCTGCGGAAAAAGTTCAAGGGCACGAAGCGCGGGGTAGGGGACGCTGAGATCGCCGCCGCCATCGCCGAGGTCGCCGGCGAGATCGAGGGGTGGAGCGCGCGGCTCGTGGGTGGAGACAACGGAGACGCGGCCACCATTCAGATCGCGGGGCCGCACCCCTTCGCCTTCAGCCCCGATCTGCTCAAGTCGCCCGACTACGCCCAGCTCCTCGACGTTCACGGGGAGATCGCGGCTCTGCACAAGGGACCGTGCACGGTGGTGGACGGCTCGGGCAAGGAAGCCACGACCCGGAGCGTCGACGAGCTGATCCGGGTCGTCATGGACTTCGCCAAGGACGGCCTGTCCATGCAGCGCTACAAAGGTCTGGGCGAGATGAACCCCGAGCAGCTCTGGGAGACGACGATGAATCCCGAGAGCCGCACCCTCCTCAAGGTCACCATGGAAGACGCCGTGGGCGCTGACGAGATCTTCACCATCTTGATGGGCGACGCCGTCGAGCCGCGGCGGGAGTTCATCGAGAGGAACGCCCTCGACGTGGTCAACCTCGACATCTAGGAGCTCCGCCCGCCTCCATGTCCCCCGAGCGCCAGACGCCCGTCCCGATCGAAGAAGAGATGCGGAAGTCGTACCTGGACTACGCCATGTCCGTCATCGTCGGGCGGGCGCTGCCGGATATCCGCGACGGCCTGAAGCCCGTGCACCGCCGCGTGCTCTACACCATGTCCGAGCTGGGGCTGGCCTGGAACCGCCCGTATCGCAAGGCGGCCAAGGTCGTGGGCGAAGTGCTCGGCAAGTACCACCCGCATGGCGATGCGCCGGTCTACGAAGCGCTCGTGCGTATGGTCCAGGAGTTCTCCCTTCGCTATCCGCTCGTCGACGGGCAGGGGAATTTCGGCTCCATCGACGGCGACCCGCCCGCGGCCTATCGGTACACCGAGGCGCGGCTGGCCAAGATCGCCCACGAGCTCCTCGCCGACATCGACAAGGACACCGTCGATTTCATCCCGAACTTCGACGAGTCGGAACGCGAGCCCACGGTGCTGCCCACCCGGGTTCCGAACCTCCTCGTCAACGGCTCGTCGGGCATCGCTGTCGGCATGGCCACCAACATCCCGCCGCACAACCTCACCGAGGTCGTGGACGGGCTCGTCATGCTGATCGATAATCCGGATGCCACCGTGGACGATCTCATGAAGGTGATTCCGGGCCCCGACTTCCCCACGCGTGGGTTCATCTACGGGCGCACGGGGATCCGCGAAGCTTATACAACGGGGCGCGGCATCATCACGCTACGGGCGAAGGTTCACAAAGAGAGCCTTCGCGGGGGCCGTGAGGCGATCATCGTCACGGAGCTGCCGTACCAGGTCAACAAGGCGACGCTGATGGAGAAGATCGGCGAGCTGATCCGCGACAAGAGGGTCGAGGGTATCTCGGAGCGGCGCGACGAGTCGAGTCGCGAGGGCATCCGGATCGTGCTGGAGCTCGGACGCGGGGAGATGCCGGATATCGTCATCAATCAACTTTATAAACACACTCAGATGCAAACCACCTTCGGCATCATCATGCTGGCGCTGGTGGGACGACGGCCCCAGGTGGTAACGCTGAAGCAGATGCTCACCGAGTTCATCAGCTTCCGGCGCGAGGTGGTCACCCGCCGGACCAAGTACGACCTCGCGCGGGCCGAGGAGAAGGCGCACATCCTCGAAGGGCTGCGCAAGGCCATCGATCAGCTCGACCTCGTCATCCGGTTGATCCGCCAGGCCCAGGACCCCGAGGCCGCCAAGGAAGCCCTGATCCGCCAGCTCGAGCTGACGGAGATCCAGGCCCGGCACATCCTCGACATGCGGCTGCAGCGCCTGACCCAGCTCGAGCGGCACAAGATCGTCGAAGAGCACGAGCAGACGCTGGCGTTGATCGCCGACCTCAAGGGCATCCTGGCCTCCGAGCAGCGGCTGATGGGCATCATCAAGGACGAGCTTGCTGCCCTCAAGAACGACTATGGCGACGAGCGGCGCACGGAGATCCTCGGGGAGACGCAGGACCTGACCATCGAGGATCTCCTCGCGGATGACGACATGGTGGTGACGATCACGCGCTCCGGCTACATCAAGCGGACGCACGTGGAGGCGTATCGCAGCCAGAAGCGCGGCGGCAAGGGCGTCACGGGGATGGAGACGAAGGAGGAGGACATCGTCGAGGATCTCTTCGTGGCCTCGACCCATTCCTACCTCCTCTTCTTCACCAACAAGGGCAAGGTGCACTGGCTGAAGGTGCACGAGATCCCCGAGGGCGGGCGCCAGGCCAAGGGCAAGGCCATGGTCAACGTCCTCTCGCTGGCCGACGGCGAGATGGTCGCCACCTGCGTGCCCGTGCGGGACTTCGAGTCCGGCGGCTATGTCATCTTGTCCACCAAGCGGGGCACCGTCAAGAAGACGGAGCTGTCGGCCTTCTCGCACCCGCGCTCGGGCGGCATCCTCGCCATCTCGCTCGATGCGGGCGATGAGGTCATGGCGGCCCGCCGCACCGACGGCCAGCGCGAGGTACTCCTCTCGACCAAGCAGGGCATGATCATCCGCTTCCCCGAGGAAGACGTCCGGCCCATGGGCCGTACGGCCGGCGGGGTCCGCGGGATCGAGGTGGACGACGGCGATCAGGTCATCGCCGCCGAGGTGGTGCAGGAGGGGGTCAGCGTCCTCACGATCACCGAGCGCGGCTACGGCAAGCGCACGCCGCTCGACGAGTACCGCCTCCAGGGGCGCGCGGGCAAGGGCATCATCGACATCAAGACCGAGGGACGCAACGGCTCCGTGGTCGGGATGCTCCAGATCCGCGAGAGCGACGACATCCTCGTGGTCACGACCAAGGGCAAGATGATCCGTATTCATGGGGGCGACATCACGAGCCAGGGGCGTAATACCATGGGGGTGCGGGTGATCGACCTGGACGCCGATGATCGGGTGGGCAGCATCGCCCGCGTCGAGGCTGAGCAGGCGGTCACGCCCTCGTCATAGCGCGACCCCGAGGGGGGAATGAGGCCGCCTGCAGGCGGCCTCTTTTGTTTCTGCTGCTCGAAGGTAGAGTGCGAGGACTGGAAAGGAGAGCGAGCAGTGCTGGACATAAGGCTGATCCGCGAGCGACCGGAGGAGGTCGAGCGCGCCCTTGCGCAAAAGGGTGGCGCCGAGCTCATCATTGGGATCGCTGCGCGCGACGCCGAGCGCCGGCGCCTCATCCGCGAGAGCGAAGAGCTCAAGGCGCTCCGCAACAAGGCCTCGGAGGCGATCGGGCAGGCGAAGCGGCGTGGCGAGGACGCCAGCGCCGAGCAGGCCCGGATGCGCGAGGTCAGCGAGCGGATCAAAGATCTCGACGCCCAGCTGAAGGTCGTCGACGAGGCTATCGAGGAGCTCCTGGTCCAGGTGCCGAACCTGCCGCACCCGTCTGTCCCGCCGGGGACCAGCGATGCCGACAACGTCGAGGTTCGCAAGTGGGGCACCCCACGGACTTTCTCCTTCGAACCCAAGCCGCACGAGGACGTGGGCGAGAAGCTGGGGCTGCTCGATATCGAGCGCGCGACCAAGATCGCCAAGTCACGCTTCGCCGTCCTCTGGGGGCCGCTGGCGCACCTCGAGCGCGCGCTGGCCCAGTTCATGCTCGACCTGCACACGCGCGAGCACGGATACACGGAGCTCTGGCTGCCGCACCTCGTGAGCGGGGAGACCATGCTCAAGACCGGCCAGCTCCCGAAGTTCGAGGAGGGGCTCTTCAAGACGCTGGAGGCGGACGAGAACCGCACGCTCTATCTCATTCCCACCGCTGAGGTCTCGCTGTCCGCGCTCCACGGCGGGGAGGTTCTGGACGAGAAGACCTTGCCCCGGCGCTATACGGCCTTCACGCCATGCTACCGGCGAGAGGCGGGCACGTATGGGAAGGACATGAAGGGGATTTACCGCCAGCACCAGTTCGACAAGGTCGAGATGGTGAAGATCACGACGGCGGGCCAATCTTACGACGAGCTCGAGTCGATGGTCGCGAATGCCGAGGAGGTCTTGCGGCGGCTCGCGCTGCCGTACCGGGTGGTCGAGCGGTGTGTGGGCGATCTGGGCTTCAGCGGCGCCAAGGGCTACGACCTCGAGGTGTGGCGGCCCGCCATCGGGAAATACACCGAGATCTCCTCGTGCTCGAGCTATGCGGATTTCGGCGGCCGACGGGCGGACATTCGCTATCGCCCGGAGGGGGGCGGGCGTCCGGAGTTCGCCCATACGCTGAATGGGTCGGGCCTGGCCGTCGGGCGGACGGTGATCGCGGTGCTCGAAAACTATCAGGAGGCCGACGGCACCGTCACCGTGCCGCCGGTGCTGCGACCATACATGAACGGGCTCGAGCGCATCGGGCCCGCTCGCTGAATTGCGCGGAGGGGTGGCCGAGTCTGGTTGAAGGCGCCGGTCTTGAAAACCGGAACCTCGCAAGGGGTCGGGGGTTCGAATCCCTCCCCCTCCGCCAAATTTCTCTAGGCCGTGCGCGCCGCCTCTTCGAGCGAGGCGGCCCGGTCGGCATGCGGCCGCACGACGAGCTGTCTGTCGTGGAAGGCCCCCAGCGTCGGGCGATGGCCGATGCTGACCACCGTTGTCCGCGCGAGACGCTCCCGCACCAGCGCATAGAGCCGCGCTTCCGCCTGCTCGTCCACCGCGGACGTCGCCTCGTCGAGAAAGAGCCAGTCCGGCTTCTGGACGATGGCGCGGGCGAAGGCGATGCGCTGCTGCTCCCCTGGAGAGAGCTGGAGCGCCCAGTTCGCGCTCTCGTCCAGCCGCTCGCCGAGCTTCGGTAGCCCGACGGCCGCGAGCGCTTCGCGAAGCGCGGAGTCCAGAATGCCCGCGGCTGGCACCGGATAGCTCACGACATCCCGCAGGGTCCCGATGGGCAAATAGGGCTTCTGGGGGAGAAAAAGCACGCGAGCGTCGGAGGGCACCGTGATCCGCCCGCGCCCGAACGGCCACAGGCCCGCGATCGCCCGGAAGAGCGTGCTCTTCCCCGAGCCGGTGGGACCCGTGACGAGGACGCGCTCGCCGCTCGAGATATTTTCCTGCGCGCCCCGCAGGAGCGGCTGGCCACCGGGAAGATGCAGATCCACGTCTTCGAGCAAGATGCTGCGGCCATTTTCCACGCGCTGGATGCCCGCGACCTCCGGGTTCGGCCGCACCCGGGCCATGGCCGCCTCGAACCCGATGAGCCGGCTCACCACGGCGCGCCACTCGGCGATCTGCGGATAGAGCTGGGGGTCCACCACCACGCTCAGTGCCTCCTGGACCTTGCCGAAGGCCTGGGCGGTCTGGACGAGACCGCCCAGGGCGATCTCGCCGCGAAAGAAGCGCGGCCCCGCGACCACGAAGGGAAAGATGATGGCGAGCTGGGCGAATCCCACCGTGAATCCCGTCAGCCGCTTCTGCAGGCCCATGATGCTCCACCAGTTCGCGACGACATGGGCGAAGCGCTGGCGGAAGTTCTGGAGCTCGTCGGGCTCGCCCCGGTAGAGGGCCACGCCCTCGGTGTTCTCTCGGAAGCGCACGAGGGCGAAGCGGAAATCCGCTTCGTAGCGCTGCTGCTCGAAGTCGAGCCGGACGAGGCGGCGACCGACCTTTTCCGTGAGCCACGTGCCCACGATGGCGTACAAGAGGGCAGCCCAGACCATGTAGCCGGGCACGGTCCAGCCGAGCCACGGGAGCTTCAGCGGCCCCGAGAGGAACCACAGGATGCCCACGAAGGAGACCAGGGTGGTGGCCGCCCTGAGGAATTGCAGCCCCAGCGTGAGCGTCCGCGTGACGAAGAGCCGCACGTCCTCCGCGATGCGCTGGTCCGGATTGTCCGTCTCGCCGGCCAGGAGCTGCATGCGGTAATAGGCGCGATCGGCGAGCCAGGCGTTCAGATAGCGATCTGTGAGCCAGCGGCGCCAGCGAATCTGCAGCATCTGGTTCAGGTAGAGCTGGTAGACGGCCACCACGATGTAGAGGCCGGCCAGCCACGTGAACCGCAGCAGCTGCTGGATGAAGACGTCGTAGTTCTTGTCCTGGAGGGAGTTGTAGAAGACATTGCTCCACCGGTTTATGAGCACGTCGATGAAGACGAGGCCGAGATTCATGGCCACCACGACGCCGAGAAGCGCCCAGGCCGCCCATCGATCCTCCGAGGACCAGTAGGGCTTGGCCAGGCTCCACATGTCGCGAAGGAATTGAGGAAGGTTCGTCATGGGGCGGCTCTCGGCGGTTTGTGGGTTCATGCGCCCAGTATGGCCGACCATCCACGTTCTGGCTAAGCGGTTACAGGGGCAAAACCTCTGTCCCGGGTTCGAATCCCGGCCTCTCCGCCAGAACGCGCCCTTAGCTCAGTTGGATAGAGCGTCGGACTACGAATCCGAAGGCCAGAGGTTCGACTCCTCTAGGGCGCACCATCGAGGGCAGGGGGGCGGAGCATCGTCCCCCTGCCCATGACCTGGGCTGTGAAGGTGGAGACGGCGGACGCCGAGGATGCGCGGCACATGGACCTGGCCCTCGAGGAAGCCCGCCGCGCGGCGGCGCTCGACGAGGTGCCGGTAGGCGCCGTGGTGGTGCTGGACGGTCGCGTCATCGGCCGGGGACGGAACCGGATGGTCGCCGACCGCGATCCCACCGCCCACGCCGAGGTGGTGGCGATCCGAGCGGCCGCGGAGGCGACGGGAAACTACCGGCTCACGGGCGCCGCGCTCTACACGACGATAGAGCCGTGCACGATGTGCTGCGGCGCGGCGCTTCACGCGCGCATCGGGCGTCTCGTGTACGGCGCCGCCGATCCGAAGACCGGCGCCGCGCGCACGCTGTACCGGCTGCTGGAGGATGCGCGGCTGAATCATCAGGTGGCAGTGGTGGCGGGCGTGCGAGGCGCGGAATGTGGCGCGCTCTTGACCGAGTTCTTTCACAAGAAAAGATCCTGAAATTGCTGCGGAGGGGTGGCCGAGCCCGGTTGAAGGCGTCCGACTCGAAATCGGATAGGGGCGCAAGTCCCTCGGGGGTTCAAATCCTCTCCCCTCCGCCAATTTTTACGCGCGCGGAGTGGTTTCGGCATGCGTGGAGGGGTGGCCGAGTGGCCGAAGGTGCGGCACTGGAAATGCCGTGTAGGGGCAACTCTACCGTGGGTTCGAATCCCACCCCCTCCGCCAATAATTTGGTTGCATGTAGTTCGTGAGATACCGCAGAGCACGCCGATTGGCGAGAAGGGCCCAGTTGCGAGGCGGCGCGCGAAGGCTGCACGCGAGGCGTACTCTCTGTACGTTGAGCGTGCAGTCGAGCGCGCCAACGAAGCAAATGGGCCCTTATCGGCAATCGGCACCCTTGGCCGTGCTAGACGGGGAGGTAGCGGTGCCCTGTAACCCGCAATCCGCTACAGCGGGGTTGAATTCCCTCTCGAGGGCCGTTCGTGTCGAATGAGCTTCGTGGGACGGTGTTGAAGGTTGGGCCCCACGCAATGAGCCGCGTCAAACCCCGCCAGGCCCGGAAGGGTGCAACGGTACGACGTTTAGCTCGTGTGCCGTGGGAGTACCTGACCGGAGCCGGCTCCGCGTTGAGATCGCGGGACGGGCGGTTCGAAGGAGGGTGCACGGTCTTGACCGGATCCGGGGGGGAGCGAGCAACGCTCCTCCCCCGGACCCCCCCACCGCTTTTGATCTTTCGCTTTGCGGTCGCACGATGACGTATCAGGTGTTGGCGCGGAAGTGGCGGCCGCAGGTTTTTGCTTCAGTCGTCGGGCAGGATGCGGTGACGCGCACTTTGCAGAATGCGCTGGCGTCGGGACGGGTGGCGCATGCGTATCTGTTCACGGGACCGCGTGGCGTGGGCAAGACGACGACGGCGCGATTGCTCGCCAAGGCGCTGGCGTGCACGGCGCGCACGGGGCCTGAGGCCTGCGGCGCCTGCCCCTCCTGCCAGGATTTCGTCTCGGGGGCGCCCGTGGACGTGATGGAGATCGACGCCGCCTCCAATACCAGCGTGGACGATATTCGCACGCTGCGCGAGAACGTGAAGTACGCGCCGGCGCGCGGCCGCTTCAAGGTCTACATCGTGGACGAGGTCCACATGCTGTCGGGCCCGGCCTTCAACGCGTTCCTGAAGACGCTCGAAGAGCCGCCCGCCCACGTGGTCTTCGTGCTCGCCACGACGGATCCGCGGAAGATTCCCGCCACGGTGCTCTCGCGGTGCCAGCGATTCGACTTCCGTCCCATCGCGCCCGAGCAGCTCACGGGGACCCTGACGGAGATCCTGACCAAGGAAGGCGTCCGCTTCGATCCCGCCGCGCTGCCCCTGCTCGTGCGCGCCGCGGAAGGGAGCCTGCGCGACGCGCTCTCGCTTCTCGACACCGCCATCGCTTATGGCGGCGGCGAGCTCGACGAGGCCTCGGTGGCGCGGCTGCTCGGCGCCTCCTCGCCCGTCCACGTTCGCGCCTTCCTGGGCGCCCTCCTGGCCGCTGACGGCGCGGGCGCGCTCGAGGCCATAGACCGGGCCGCGCGCGACGGAGAAGACCTGGGCTGGCTCTGCCGCGAAGTCATCGAAGCGGCGCGCCGGGCCCTCGTCATCAAGGTGGCGCCGGAGGGAAAGTTCGCCGACCTCACGCCGGCCGAGCAGGCGGCCATCCGCGAGATGGCCGAGCCCGTGAGCCAGGACGAGCTCGTCTACCTGCTGCGCGCCTTCATGGATGCCGATGCCGAGATGCGGCGCTCGCCCCATCCGCGCGTGGAGCTCGAGATCGCCGCCGTGCGCGCGGCGCGCCGACCGCGGCCGGAGGCCATCGAAGGCCTCATCGCGAAGATCGACGAAGCGGCGAGCCGGCTGCGCTCCGCGCCGGCGCTGGCCCGGCCCGTAGTGGCTCAGCCGAGCCTTCTCGATGCGCCGCCGCGGACCACGCCGCCCATGTCGGGCTCGAGCGTGCCCGCGCCCGCGGCGGCGCCCCGGCCGCCTCGACAGCAAGCGCAGGAGCCGGATCCGGTCAACGAGGGCGACCTCGGGCGCGGATGGACACGCGCCGTCGAGGAAATCTTGAGGAAGAAGGCCCTCCTCGGCTCGGTGGTCCAGCACGCGGTGCCTCAGCGGCTCGAAGGCGGCGTGCTCACGGTCGGTCTCGTCGCGAGCGCCTTCCACCGCGAGATGCTGGGCGAGCGCGCGAACCGCGAGATCATCACTCAAGCGGTCCAGCAGCATATTCCCGGGGCCCGGCGCGTGGAGATCGCCACCGAGGGTGACGTGCCCACGGGCGCCGTCAACCATCCGACCGTGCAGGCCGCCGTGTCCACGTTCCAGGGCGAAGTGGTCGCGGTGCGACCGCGCGTCCCGGAGGAAGGAGAAGTCCAGTGAAAGGCTTCGGCAACATCATGAAGGAGGCGCAGAAGCTCCAGCAGCAGATGGAGGCGCTGCAGCAGGAGGTCGCCAAGAAGAAGGTCGATGCGACGGCGGGCGGCGGGATGGTCACCGTCGAGTGCAACGGCAAGCAGGAGCTCCTCTCGATCAAGATCGACCGCGAGGTCATCAACCCCGAGGATTCGCAGATGCTCGAGGATCTGGTCCTCGCCGCGTGCAACGAGGCGCTGCGGAAGTCGAAGGAGATGGTCCAGGCCGAGATGGGCAAGCTCACCGCCGGTCTCAAGATCCCCGGCATGGGGATGTAGTGGCCTATTACCCCGAGCCGGTCGCGCGGCTCATCGAAGCGCTTCAGCGATTGCCCGGGATTGGCCCCAAGACCGCCCAGCGGCTGACCTTCTTTCTTCTCAAGCGCCCCACGGACGAGGTCCAGACGCTGGCCGAGTCGCTGACGCAGCTCAAGGCCCAGATCGTCCACTGTCACGTCTGCTTCAACGTCACCGAGATAGACCCCTGCCGCATCTGCGCCGATATGCGTCGGGACGGCCGCATCCTCTGCGTCGTGGAAGAGCCCAATGACCTCATGGCGCTCGAGCGCACGGGAGAGTTCCGGGGGCGCTACCACGTGCTGCTGGGCGCGCTCTCACCGCTCGATGGGATCGGGCCGGAGGACCTCAAAGTGCGCGAGCTGCTGGGCCGGCTCGAGACGCCCGGCGTGGAAGAGATCATCCTCGCCACCAACCCGAGCGTCGAGGGCGAGGCAACGGCGATCTATCTCGCCAAGCTCCTCCGGCCGCTCGGCATGCGCATCACGCGCATCGCGCGCGGGCTGCCCGTGGGGGGCGATCTCGAGTACGCCGACGAGGTCACGCTCTCGAAGGCGCTGGAAGGCCGCCGCGAGGTCACCTAGGCCAATATCCCTCTCCCCCACCGGGGGAGAGGGCCGCAGTTCGAGTTGAGCGGCCCAGTCGCGAGGCGAGGGCTGAGTAGATTAGGGGGCAACGTGGACCAGAAACCCGATCGCCAGCGGATCCAGGACTTCGCCCGTAAGCTCTTCGGCCACTACACGAGCGGAATCCTCACCTTGTTGGTGGACGTCGGACACAAGACCGGGCTCTTCGAAGCGGTCGCGAAGGGGCCGGGGACCAGCCAGGAGATCGCCGACCGCGCGGGACTGAACGAGCGCTATGTCCGCGAGTGGCTGGCCGCCATGGCCACCGGCGGCATCGTCGAGTACGACGCGGCCTCCGGAGCCTTCACGCTTCCGCCCGAGCACGCCGCCTGCCTCACCGGGACGTCGAGCCGCAATCTGGCCGCGGCCAGCCAGAACGTGCCCATGCTGAGCAAGCGCCTCCCCCGGATCATCGAAAGCTTCAGCAAAGGCGGCGGCGTTTCTTACTCCGAGTACCGTCCCGACTTCACGGAGGCCATGGATGCCTCCTGGCGCCTGCTCTACGACGGCCTCCTCATCAAGGGCTTCCTGCCCGCCGCCAAGGGCTTGCCCGAGCGATTGAAAGAGGGCATTCGCGTCGCCGACATCGGCTGCGGCACGGGCCACGCGGTGAACCTGATGGCCCGGGAGTACCCGGCGTCATCCTTCGTGGGTTATGACCTGGGAGAAGACGCGATCGTCAGGGCTCGAGCCGAGGCACGCGAGATGGGGCTGGCGAACGCGGCTTTCGAAGTCCTCGACGTCACGCAGATGAAGTCGGAGCCCAAGTTCGATCTGATCACGTCGTTCGACGCCATCCACGATCAGCGTGACCCCGCCACCGTGCTGCGCCGGGTGACCAGTGCGCTCGCGCCGGGCGGTGTCTATCTCATGGTGGAGCCCAAGGCCTCGAGCAAGCTGGAAGAGAACATCGGCAATCCGTTTGCGCCGTACCTGTACGGCATGAGCGTGCTGCATTGCATGACGGTCTCGCTGGCCGCCGGCGGCGCGGGGCTCGGCACGGCCTGGGGTGAGCAGACGGCGCGCCGCATGCTCGGCGAAGCGGGCTTCACCACAATCGAGGTGGTCGACGCCCCGGGCCCCCAGAACAGCATCTATATCTGCCGGTTGTAGCCGGCTCAACTCTCCAGAGGTGGGCTCTCTATATCCCTCTCCCCTCTGGGGAGAGGGCAGGGTGAGGGGCCGAGGTGCCCTTGGCGATACCCAGCCCCTGTGATACAAAAAGGGTTCTAGCGGGACTGCTAAGGGTATTCCCCGATAGCTCAATGGTAGAGCACCCGGCTGTTAACCGGGGGGTTGCTGGTTCGAGTCCAGCTCGGGGAGCCATCCGCTCCCAGCATCGCTGAGCGCCCTTCCCGCAGATGTCCGCAAAGGATCCGACCATGACGGCCTCGGCTGAGCTCCGTACCGGCGGAGAGTGGATCGTCGAAGCGCTGCGGGCCGAAGGGGTGCGGCATGTCTTCGGGCTCCCCGGGGTGCACAACCTCGCCATCTACGACGCGCTTCTCAAGCAGCACGAGATCACCCACGTCCTCGCGCGCCACGAGCAGGGCGCGGCCTTCATGGCCGACGGCTATGCGCGCGCCTCCGGGCGGCCCGGCGTGGTGGCGGTGACGACGGGGCCGGGCGCGACCAACACGCTCACGCCCATGGTCGAGTCCTGGGCGGGCTCCCAGCCCGTGCTCACCCTCATGTCCGATATTCCGTCGGCGCTCATCGGGAAGGATCTGGGCGCGCTGCACGAGGTGCCGAACCAGATCGATTGCTTCCGGCCTGTGTCTCGCTGGGCCGAAACGATCTATGAAGGGCGGCTCTTTCCCGCGGCGGTGCAGCGGGCCTTTCATCTCTTTCGCACTCAGCGTCCGGGCCCGGTGGCGCTCTCGCTGCCCACCGATCTCCTCGTGGCAAAGACCGTGGGACAGATGACGGCGCTCACTGGCGGCCGCCCCGCGTGTGATCCAAAGAGGATCGACGAGGCGGCCGAGGTGCTCAGGCGCGCCCGGCGGCCGCTCATCGTGGCGGGCGGAGGCGCGGTCGCCGCCGATGCCGGCGCCGCGCTCGCCGTGGTGGCGCGTCGCCTCGGGGCACCCGTGCTCACGAGCGTCATGGGGCGGGGGATCCTGGCCGAGACGGACCCGCTCTGGCTCGGGATCGTCCCGAACTGGCGCGCGAGCAAGGCGGCGCTGGAATCGGCGGACGTGATCCTCGCCGTCGGCTACCGCTTCGCCCACCGGTCGACCAAGGGCCTCCTGCTGAACTTCTCGCTCAAGCCCGAGCAGACGCTCGTGCACATCGATCTCGACCCCGGCGTGATCGGCCGCATGCACCCGACCGCCGTGGGCATCGTGGGCGACGCGCGCCAGGGCCTCGAAGCCCTCGCCCGGTCACTCGGACCGGGCACGCCCGCGGCGGGATGGGATCGCGCGTGGCTCGCCTCCCAGCGCGATGCCCGCTGGCCACGCTACACGGAGACGGCGGCCCGCTTCATCAAGCTGCTGCGCCAGACGCTGCCGGAGGACGGCATCGTGGTCAACGATCAGACGGGGATCAACTACTGGATGGAGTGGCATTTCCCCGTTTTGCGACCGCGTACCTTTCTGTACCCCATCGGCTCCGCCACGCTCGGCTACGGCGTGCCCGCGGCCATCGGCGCCAAGGTCGCGTGCCC
>WNFF01000720.1_pt1 | contig 46137 bp, 45 predicted proteins | sample 5400441 | NCBI WGS metagenome assembly WNFF01 (sample SAMN13153345, study PRJNA577476) | soil metagenome | isolation source: 120 cm saprolite under Douglas fir tree site 2 hole 3 replicate 1 | place: USA:California | collected 2015-04-18 | reverse complement strand
CAGCAGGCCACCCGCTCCGAGACCCAGCTGACCCGCGAGACCACCGCGGCCCAGGTCGAGGAGGCGCGCGCCTCGCTCGAGTCCGCTCGGGTCGCGGAGCAGGCGGCCCAGTCGGCGGTTGTCGAGACGCGGGCCACGCTGGAGGCCAAGCACGCGGCCACCGCGGCCATGAGCGCGGAGGTCACCGGCTGGCAGTCCACCCAGCGCCAGACCGCGCGGGAGAAGGAGCGGATGCGCCGGCTGCTCGAGGGTGGCTTCGTCGCCCAGCGCGACTTCGATCAGGCCGAGATGGCCTCGGCCACCGCGACCGCCACCCTCGAGGCCACCCAGAAGCGCCTGAACCAGGCCGAGAAGGAAGCGCAGCAGGCCGAGGCGGCGCTGACCAGCCGGATCCTCGCGGTGAACCAGGCCCGGCAGCGCATCAACGAGGCGCGCGCCGCGCTCGGGCGGGTGGAGAGCCAGCGGCGGCAGGTCATCGTGAAGGAGGCCGAGATCGAGCGCGCGGTCGCCGCGCTCAGCCAGGCGCAGGCCGACCTCGCGTTCGCGGAGCTGCAGCTCGCGCACGCCGAGGTGCGGGCCCCCGGCGACGGGGTGGTGTCGAAGAAGAGCGTGGAGGTGGGGCAGGTGGTGCAGATGGGCCAGCCCCTGCTCGCGCTGGTGCCGCTGCAGGACGTGTGGGTGGTCGCCAACTTCAAGGAGACGCAGCTCTCTCGGGTGCGGCCGGGGATGCCGGCCACCGTGGAGATCGACACCTTCCCGGGCCAGGTCTTCCACGGCACCGTCGATTCGCTCAGCGCGGGCACCGGCTCGCGCTTCTCGCTGCTGCCGCCCGAGAACGCGACCGGGAACTGGGTCAAGGTGGTCCAGCGGGTGCCGGTGAAGATCCGCCTGGATCCCCGCGAGTTCGGCAATCCCCACACCCTGCGGGCGGGGATGTCGGCCTACGTGGTCATCCGGGTGCGGTAGCGGAGCGCGCGCCGCGATGGCCGCGACCCCCGACGCCGGCCCGATCTCCGCCGCCCGCAAGTGGGCCATCACCCTGTCGGTGATGGTGGTGGCCTTCATGCAGGTGCTCGACACCAGCGTGACCAACGTGGTGCTGCCGCATCTCCAGGGCTCGCTCTCCGCCGGGCTCGAGGAGGTGTCGTGGGTCATCACCTCCTACCTCGCGGCCAACGCCATCATCATTCCCGCCACCGGCTGGCTCGCCGGGGTGCTCGGGCGCAAGCGCTTCTTCCTGATCTGCTGCGTGCTGTTCACGGTCAGCTCGGTGCTGTCCGGCATGGCCCCCAACCTCACCTTCCTGATCCTCGCGCGCATCTTCCAGGGCATCGGGGGTGGGCCGATCATCCCGCTGTCGCAGGCCATCCTGTGGGAGATCTTCCCGCTCGGCCAGCGCGGCCTCGCGATGGCGGTGTGGGGCGTCGGGTTCATGATGGGGCCGATCATCGGCCCCACCCTCGGCGGCTACATCGCGGACAACTGGTCCTGGCGCTGGATCTTCTACATCAACCTGCCGGTGGGCCTGCTCGGCTTCTTCATGGCGAGCGCGTTCCTCTTCGATCCGCACTACCTGCGCAAGCCCGCGCGGGTGGACTGGCCCGGGCTCGTGCTCATGGTCCTGGGCTTCGGCTGCCTGCAGCTCTTCCTCGACCGGGGCGAGCGCGAGGACTGGTTCGACTCGACCCTGATCGTCACCCTCGCGATCGTGGCGGGCGTCGCCCTGGTGGGCTTCGTGGCCCGGGAGCTGCTGGCGAAGGACCCGGTCCTCGACCTGGCCGTGTTCACCGACCGGAACTTCGCGTTCGGGGCCACCTTCATCGCCCTCATCGGGCTCGGCATGTTCTCGAGCATGGTGCTGCTCGCGCTCTACTCCCAGAAGCTGCTCGGCTACGACGCGCTGACCTCGGGGCTGGTGCTCGCGCCCGGGGGCGTCGGCAACATGTTCTCGCTCATCCTGTGCGGGCGGCTGGTGACGCGGGTGGACCAGCGCGTGCTCCTCACCTTCGGCTGCCTGGTCAACGCGCTGAGCCTCTACATGATGTCGAACCTCACCCTGGGGATGGACTACTGGACGCTCACCCTCCCGCGGGTGATCCAGGGCTTCGCGCTCGGCTTCATCTTCGTGCCGCTCTCGACGCTGACCCTCGCCACCATCCGGAGGGACAAGCTGGTCAACGCGACGTCCGCCTACAACGTGCTGCGCAACCTGGGGGGCAGCGTGGGCATCGCGCTCGCCACCACGCTGCTCGCCCAGCGCAGCCAGTTCCACCAGCAGAACCTGGTGAGCCACGTCACGGTGTGGGACCCCGCGACCCAGGAGCGTCTCGCCCGCTGGACGAGCCACTTCCTGGCTCACGGCAGCGACGCCTTCACCGCGCAGCGCCAGGCGCTCGCCATGCTCTACCAGGACGCGGTGGGGCAGGCGCAGGTGCTCGCCTACGCGGACGACTTCTGGCTCCTCGCCATCCTCTTCTCGATCGTCCCGCTCTTCCTGCCCCTGATGCGCCGGGTGCGGGTGGACCCGGTGCCGCCGGCCGAGGAGGAGGAGGGCGAGGGCGGCCGCGTGCCGCCGCTGCCCGCTCCGGTCGACTGACTAGTCGCCGCTCCGCACCGCGTAGCCCCGCGGGGTCATGCAGCGGGCGAACTGCAGGCGACCGACGTAGCCCATCCCCGACTGGTCGTTGCAGGCCTTGAGGTCGGTGGCGACCGCCTCGGCGGCGGGCCGGGGCTGGGCCCGCGCGGTGACGTCGACGCCGCCCCCGTTGGTGCTGTAGCTCACGGTGTAGCCCCGGCTGATCAGGCAGGCGTCCTTCATCCGGCCGGAGTGCTCGAAGGGGCGCGCGTACTCCTTGCATTCCGCCCGGTCCTTCGATTCGGCGGGGGACTCGGCGGTCGAGGTGGCGGCGGCGGAGCCGGTGGTCAGGAACAGGGCCCCGAGCGTCGCGAGAGTCGATCGCGTCATGTCGTGTCCCTCCTTGGCATATCATAGGGGCTCGGAGGCCTATCCATGAAGAACGTCGAGATGACCATCGCGGGAAACATCCTCACGATCACCGTCGACCTGTCGAAGGAGTTCGGACCCTCCTCGTCCGGCAAGACCATCATCGTGGCCTCGACCGAGGGCAACGTGACCGTGCCGGAACGGGAGGAGAAGATCGGCCTGAACGTGTACCGGAAGAAGTGACGCGCGCATGAGCCCCGAGCCCGAGCATCCGCTGGCCGCGGCCGCGCCCGGCCTGATCCACCCCTGGCCCGAGCCCCCCGCGGGCGGGGCCGGCATCCTGGTCGCCCCCGGCATCCGCTGGATCCGCATGCCGCTGCCGTTCCAGCTCAACCACATCAACCTGTGGCTGCTCGACGACGGGGACGGGGTCACGGTGGTGGACACCGGGGTCGGGCTGCCGCCGACCCGGGCCCTGTGGGAGGCGCTCTTCGCGGGCGAGCTGCGCGACAGGCCGATCGTGCGGGTGCTGGTCACCCACTTCCATCCGGATCACATCGGCAACGCCGACTGGCTCGCCCAGCGCTTCGGCGTCGAGCTGTGGTGCCCCCAGGCGGAGTGGCTCATGGCCCAGCTCGCCTGGCAGGGGATGGGAGGCAACGACTCCGAGAAGCGGCTCAACCACTACCGGCGCCACGGGGTGCCGGAGGCGTCGGTGGAGGCCTTCCGCGGGCGGGGGAACCATTTCCGCCAGCTCGTGCCGACGGTCGCGCCGGAGTTCCGCGCGGTGCGCGAGGGGGACGTGGTCACCATCGGGGGCCGCGCCTGGCACGCGTTCACGGTGATGGGGCACGCGCCGGAGCACGCCTGCCTGTACTGCCCGGAGGCCAACGTGCTGATCTCGGGCGACCAGGTTCTGCCCAAGATCACCACCAACGTGAGCGTGTGGCCGGACCAGCCCAACGGCAACCCGCTCAAGCTCTACCTCGACTCGCTCGGCCGCTTCCGCCCGCTCCCCGAGTCGACCCTGGTGCTCCCGTCCCACGGTCTGCCGTTCCGGGGTCTGCACCGGCGGCTCGACTACCTGCAGCACCACCACGACGAGCGGCTCAGCGAGGCGATCGACGCGCTCGCGGAGCCGCGCACCGCGAACGACCTCGTGCCGGTGCTCTTCCGCCGGCAGCTCGACGCCCACCAGCTCGGCTTCGCGATCGGCGAGACGGTGGCCCACCTGCACTTCCTCGAGGCGGTCGGGCAGGCGAGCCGCCTCGTGGGCGACGACGGGGTCCACCGCTTCCGGAAGGCCTGAGCGCGCGAGCCGCCTTCAGACCTCCGGGCCCGCGTCGAAGCGCAGGCCCATCTTGGTCTTGAACGCCTCGAGCGCGTGCGGGTCCACCGCCTCGATCTGCCGCGCGACGGCGGGCGGCAGCCCGATGTCGTTCCGGTCATTGATGCCGCCGGTGATGACGGTGAGCAGCACGCTGTCCTGGGTGTCCACGTTGCGGAAGCCGCGGTTGACCCCGGGCGGGCACGAGAAGGTGTCCCACCGGTTCAGCACGATCTTCTCGCCCCCGTCGTCGTTGAGCGAGAACTCGAGCTTGCCCTCCAGCACGATGAAGGTCTCGAACGTCTTCACGTGCGCGTGGAGGCAGGGGCCCTGGCCGGGCGGCATGATCGAGATGAACATGGTGAGGCCGGCCGCGTTGTAGATCGGCGCGTCGTTGCCGAAGGCGGACTGGGTCCGCTCCAGCACCACCGGCATCAGCTTGCGCGCGAGGATGATGTCCTTGGCCGCCTGCGAGACGGTGGTGTCGTTCTTCATGAACTCCATGGGCTGGAGCGCGGCGAAGCGCCCGGTGCGGCGCTCGATCTCCTCCCGGCTCATCTGGACGGTCTCCATGCGGTCCTCCTGGGGTGGCGCGATGTGGAGCACTGGACCATAGCACGGCCGGAGGCGCCCACGGTACCCGTCGCGCGTTGACGCCCCGAGGGCCCTGTGGTACTTGAGGGGCCCATGGCGATCACGGTTTACGGGGCTGGCGCGATCGGAGGCACCACCGGCGCGGCCCTCGCGCGGGCCGGCCACGACGTCCTCCTGGTCGACCGCGCCGCGCCGCACGTGGAGGCGATCAACGCCCACGGCATCACGATCGAGCGCCGGGACGGAGTCACCACCACCCGCGTGCCCGCGGTCACGCCGGCCGGGCTGGGCCGCGACCTCGCGCTGGTCCTGCTCGCGGTCAAGAGCCACCACACCGCCGACGTCCTCCGCGACCTCGCGCCGCGCCTCGCCCCGGACGGCACCATCGTCTCGCTCCAGAACGGGCTCAGCGAGGAGCAGATCGCCGCCGCAGTCGGCGCGGCCCGCACCGTGGGCTGCCTGGTCAACTGGGCGGCGGACTGGGTCGCGCCCGGCCGCATCCTCCACGGCGGGCACGGGGCCTTCGTGCTGGGCGAGCTCGACGGGCGGATCACCCCGCGGGTGCGCGAGCTGGCCGCGCTGCTCAGCGCGGTCGAGGAGACCCCGGTCACCGACAACATCTGGGGCTACAAGTGGGCGAAGCTCATCTACGGCGCGCTGCTCTTCGCCACCGCGGTGGTGGACGCCCACGTCTACGAGGTGGTCGAGCGGAGCCCGGGGGTCAAGGACGCGCTCGTCTCCATCGTGGGGGAGGGGATCGCGGTCGCCGACAAGGCGGGCGTGCGCGTCCTGGCCTTCGACGAGTTCGACCCCGCGTGGTACCGCGCGGCCCTCGCGGGCGACGTGGCGGCTCGCGACCACGCGATGGCCGCCATCGCGGCCCACTACCGGCAGCACACCAAGACCAAGACCGGCATCTGGCGCGACCTCGCGGTGCGCAAGCGCAAGACCGAGGTGGACGGCCAGCTCGGCATGCTCGCCCGCAAGGGCGAGGCGCTCGGGGTGGCGATGCCGCTCACCCGCCGGCTCGCCGAGCTGATCCGCGATCTCGAGGACGGCCGGCGGCAGATGGACTGGAGCAACCTGGATCCGCTGGTGACCCTCGTGGAAAAGGAGACCCGCCCATGACGCGTGTCCGCTTCGCCTTCGCGGCCCTGGTGGCCCTCATCCTGGCCGGCGCGGCCGGCCTCGTCGCCCCGGCCCCCGCGGCGGCCCAGAAGCCGGGCGGCACGCTCACCATCGTGCGGCCCACCGACCCGGTCTCGCTCGATCCCCAGCTCGAGACCACCGCCCCGGGCGCGTGGGTCTACTTCAACATGCTCGAGCCGCTGCTCACCATCGACGAGAAGATGCAGATCCGGCCGTCCCTCGCCTCGTCTTACGAGGTGATGTCGCCGACCAAGGTGCGCTTCAAGCTGCGGCCGGGGGTCAAGTTCCACGACGGGACCCCGCTCAACGCGGCGGCGGTGAAGTTCACCTTCGAGCGCGCCCTGCGCGGCACCCCGCCCGCGCGGTGGGCGAGCCTGGCCGGCCCGCTCGCGGGCGCGGAGGTGGTGGACGACCTCACGGTCGACGTGACCACGCGCGAGCCCTACGGCCCCATCCTCCGCACCCTCGCGATGTACTGCACCGGCATCGTCTCGCCGACCGCGGTGCAGAAGATGGGGGAGGGCTTCAGCCGCGCCCCGGTCGGCACCGGGCCGTTCCGCTTCGTGGAGTGGAAGACCAACACCCACGTCATCCTCGAGCGCAACCCGGACTACTGGGGCGACAAGGCCCTTCTCGACCGCGTGATCTTCAAGGTGGTGCCGGAGGAGGGCGCCCGGATGATCGCGCTCCAGACCGGCGACGCGGACATGGTGCTGCTGCCCGCCCCGGCTCAGCTGCCGCAGCTCAAGCGCGACCCCAGGTACGTCGTCCACGAGGTGGTGGGCGGGCGCGTGGTCTTCGCGGGCATGAACGCGGCGGTCCCGCCCCTCGACCACGTGCGGGTGCGCACCGCGCTGCTCCACGCGGTGGACCGCAAGGCGATCCTGGAGAACATCCTGGAAGGCTCGGCGGTGGCCGCGCGCGGGGTGCTGGCCCCGAGCGTGTTCGGCTTCAAGGACATGCAGCTCGACCGTCTCTACCCGTTCGACCGCGCGAAGGCCAAGGCCCTGCTGGCCCAGGCCGGCTATACCCCCGGTCCCGACGGGGTGCTCCAGAAGGGCGGGCAGCGGCTCTCGCTCTCCTGGCTCGCCGCGCGCGGGCGCTATCCGAAGGACGGCGAGGTCACCGAGGCGATCCAGGCCATGTTCAAGGAGGTGGGGGTCGAGGCGAAGGTGCAGTTCCTCGAGTGGGCCACCGTGTTCACCCAGTTCCGCTCCGCCGGATTCAAGGACCACATGTTCACGCTCGGCTGGGTGACCTCGAACGCGGACGCCGACTACTCGATGTACGCGCTCTTCCACAGCAAGCAGATCCCGCCCACCGGCTGGAACACCTCGCGCTACTCGAATCCGAAGGTCGACGCGCTGGTCGAGCAAGCGCGCCGCAACCTGAACCAGACCGAGCGCGAGAAGCAGTATGGCGAGGCGCAGGACATCCTGGCCCGCGAGATGGTGTGGATCCCGGTCTACAACACCAAGGAGATCGTGGTGACGCGGGCCGGGGTCAAGGGCTTCACCGTGCACCCGGTCGAGTACAACCTCTGGCTCGGTAAGGTCTGGCTCGACAAGTAGGTCGCGGGCGGCCGGCGTGCTGACCTTCGTGGCCCGCCGGCTGCTGCTGGCAGTGCCGGTGCTGCTGGGCGTGGTCTTCGTGGTCATGCTCACCGTCGAGCTGATCCCGGGCGACGCGGTCGCCCTCATGCTCGGCGAGCACGCGACCCCGGAGGCGGTGGCCCGGCTGCGCGACTACCTGGGCCTCGACAAGCCCCTGATGGTCCGCTACGCGGCGTACGTGGGCCACCTCGCGCGCGGGGACCTCGGCCGCTCAATCCAGCAGAACCGCCCGGTGGTGGACGAGCTGGCCGACGCGTGGCCGGCCACCCTCGAGCTGACGGTGGCCGCGCTGGTGCTGGCCGCCGCGGCCGGGGTCGCGGCCGGGGTGGTCTCCGCGGTCTGGCCCAACTCGCTCTTCGACGCGGTGGCCCGGGTCGGCTCGCTCTTCGGCCTGTCCATGCCGGTGTTCTGGACCGGTCTGGTGCTGATCGTGATCTTCGCGCTCTGGCTGCCGTGGCTGCCGGTGGGCGGGACCGGCTCGCTCGGCCACCTGGTGCTGCCCGCGGTGACGCTGGCCCTGCCGTCGGTGGCGATGGTGGCGCGCATGACGCGCTCGAGCGTGCTCGAGGTGCTGCGCGAGGACTACGTGCGCACCGCGCGGGCCAAGGGCGTGGCCGAGCGGCTGGTGGTCTCCAAGCACGCGCTCCGCAACGCGGCCATCCCCATCCTGACCCTGCTCGGCCTGCAGGCCGGCCAGCTCATGGGCGGCGCGGTGCTGACCGAGACCGTCTTCGCGTGGCCCGGGCTCGGGCGCCTCATGGTCAAGGCGATCTTCGCGCGCGACTACGTGCTGCTGCAGGGCGCGGTGCTGGTGTTCGCACTCGCCTTCGTGCTGATCAATCTCGCGGTGGACCTGGCCTACGGCGCGCTCGATCCTCGCATCGCGCGGCAGGGCTAGGCGATGGCGGTCGACGCGCGCGTGTTCGACCGAGCGGGCGCGACCGCCGCGCCCGCGACCCTGTCCGCGGACGCCTGGCAGCGCTTCCGGCGGAGCCGGCTCGCGATGGTGGGGCTGGTGGTGGTCGCGCTGCTGGTCGTCGCGGCCGCGGGGGCGCCCTGGCTCGCCCCCGCCGATCCGGCCAAGCAGAGCCTGATCGAGAAGCGGGCCCGGCCCGGGGGCAAGTTCATCCTCGGCGCCGACGAGTTCGGGCGCGACATCCTCTCGCGCCTGATCTTCGGCAGCCGGGTGGCGCTCCTGGTGGGCGGGCTCTCGGTGGCGATCGCGCTCGCGGTGGCGCTGACCCTCGGCTGCCTGGCCGGCTTCGCGGGCGGCTTCATCGATGTCGTCATCATGCGAATCGTCGAGATCCTGCTCGCCTTCCCCTACCTGCTCCTGGCCATCGCGGTGGTGTCGGCGCTCGGCCCCGGCGTGCTCAACACCACGATCGCGGTCGGCATCTGGGGCGCTCCCACCGCGACGCGCCTGGTGCGCGGAGCGGTGCTGGTCGCGCGCGATTCCGAGTACGCGCGGGCGGCCCGCGCGCTCGGGGCCTCGGCCGGCCGCGTGCTCATCCGCCACGTGCTGCGCAACGTGCTGCCGACGGTGATCGTCTACTCCACGCTCTTCATGGCCAACGCGATCCTGGTGGAGGCCGCGCTGTCCTTCCTGGGCCTCGGGGCCCAGCCGCCGACGGCGTCGTGGGGGCTCATGGTCTCGAGCGGACGCGACTTCCTGCTGGTGGCCCCGCACATCGCGACCGTGCCCGGACTCGCCATCATGGTCGCGGTGCTCGGCTTCAACTTGCTGGGCGACGGGCTCCGCGACGCGCTCGACCCGCGGCTGCGGGGGCAGCTCTAGCCGTGCGGCTCGAGGGACGGGTGGCCATCGTGACCGGCGCCGCCCACGGCATCGGCCGCGCGATCTGCGTGGAGCTGGCCCGCGAAGGCGCGCGGGTGTGGGCCTGCGACGTGCGCGCGCCCGAGCTCGCCGCGACGCGCGCCGCGGTGGACGCGGTCCGGCCCGGGGCCGGAGAGACCGCGGTGGTCGACGTGCGCGACGCGCGCGCGGTGGCCGACTTCGTGGCGCGGGTGGACGGGGCGGCCGGGCGCGTCGACGTCCTGGTCAACACCGCGGGCGGCGTGTCGGGGCAGGTGATGCGTCCGGTCGAGGAGGTGTCGGACGAGGCGTGGCGCGAGATCTTCGCGGTCAACCTCGACGGCGCGTTTCACTTCACGCGCGCGGTGGCGCCCGCGATGAAGCGGGCCGGTCGCGGCGCCATCGTGAACATCTCCTCCGGCGCCGGCCGATCCTACAGCCTCACCGGCATCCAGGCCTACGCGAGCGCCAAGGCGGGCCTCATCGGGCTCACCCGGCAGACCGCGCGGGAGCTGGGGCGTCACGGCATCCGGGTCAACTCGGTGGCGCCCGGCTTCATGCGCACCAACCCGGCCACCGAGGTCCAGTGGGAGGCGATGGGCGCGACCGGGCAGGCGCGGCTGATGGACTCGATCGCGCTCGGGCGGCTCGGCGCGCCGGAGGACGTGGCGCGCGCGGTGGTCTTCTTCGTCTCGGACGACGCGGGCTACGTCACCGGGCAGACCATCAGCGTCGACGGCGGGCAGTGGATGCTCGGCTGAGGAGTCGCCGCCCGCTCGACGGACGCGCCCCGTGCTAGACTGGCGCCCGCATGGCCAACGAGCACGGCCGCCTGCCCAAGGCCGATCCGGAGCGCCTCGACCTGGCGCTACGGCGCCGTCTCGAGGTCTGGCTCGCCAAGGCCTACCGGGACGACAACCTCTTCCTCACGCTCGCGCGCCGGCCCGCGGTGCTCGACCTGTTCCTCTCGTGGGTGTCGTTCATCTACGCGGGCGGCTCGAGCCTCGATCCCGGCCTGGTCGAGCTGTGCCGGATCCGGCTCGCCCAGGGCAACCGGTGCGTGCACTGAAGCCTCGCGCGCAGCGCATCGTTGGTGCGCCGGGGGCTCGGGGAAGACGAGGTGCAGCAGGCGCTCGGTGATCTCGACCGGGCCGCGCTGCCCGCCCGCACGGTGGCCGCGCTGCGGCTGGCCGACTGCCTGAGCCGCGAGCGCCCGGTGGTGGACGACGCGCTCTTCGCCCTGCTGCGGCAACACTTCGACGAGGGCGAGATCCTCGAGCTGGGCGGCGCGCTGACCGTCGCCTCGGGCTGGCAGCGCTTCATCGAGGCCTTCGGCATCCGGCCCGACAATTGGAGCGAGTCCACGCCGCTCCCCTGGGAGCGCTGAGCGGCGACCGCCGGGCCGCGCTACTCGCCGATGTCCTCCGCCCACAGGGCGGGGTTGGCCGCGATGAACCGGTCCATCAGCTCCCGGCACCGCGCGTCCTGGACCACCTCCACCTTCACGCCCCGGCTCCGCAGCAGGGCCTCCTCCCCCATGAAGGTGTGATTCTCGCCCACGATCACTCGCGGGATGCCGTAGAGGAGGATCGTCCCGCTGCACATCGCGCACGGCGAGAGCGTGGTGTAGATGGTGCACTCGCGGTAGATGCGGGCCGGCTGCCGGCCGGCGTTCTCGAGCGCGTCCATCTCGCCGTGGAGGATCGCGCTGCCCTTCTGCACCCGGCGATTGTGGCCGCGCCCGAGAATGCGCCCCTGGTGTGTCAGCACCGACCCGATCGGGATGCCGCCCTCGGCGAAGCCGGCCTCGGCCTCCTCGAGGGCGGCCCGCAGGAACTCGTCCATCCGGCCGCTCCGCGCTACCGGCCGCCGCGCATCGCCTGCGGCACCACCACCGGCTCGGTGCGCCGGCCCAGGACCAGGTAGAGCCCGCCCGCCACCACGATGCCCACCAGCCAGCTCAGGTCCGCGCCGGAGAGCAGCTTGGTCGAGATCGGGCCCTGCAGCGCGGGCACGAGGCCGTCCTCCACCGACCAGCCCGCCACCAGCCCCACCACGAAGGACACGATCGCGCCCCAGTTGATGTCGCCGTAGGCGCTCAGCGAAGGCTCGCGGTAGAGCTCCGCCACGTCGATCTGGCCGCGCCGCACCAGGTAGAAGTCGGCGAGGATGACGCCGGCCCACGGGCTCATCCACAGCAGCAGGCTGATCATCCAGTTGTCGAAGGCCTTGGCGAACGACGGCTGGGCCAGGAAGTAGAGGGTGACGACGTAGCCGACGATGCCCGCGATCAGGGCGATCGCGGTGCGCGACACGCGCATTCCCATGCTGAGCGCGGCCAGCGCGGCCGAGTAGACGTTCAGGATGTTGGTGGCCACCGGCCCGTGCAGGACCAGCAGGAGGACCAGGAGGCTCGTGACCCCGCCGAACACCGCGCTCACCATCTTGGCCGGGTCGGTGTCCATGGTGGTGCTGGCGATGGTGGCCCCGAGGATGGCGAGCCAGACGGTGGGCACGAACATGCCGACGTAGCTGTACCAGAACACCGACGACGAGGGGACGCTCCGCGGCACGAAGCGGGAGTAGTCCGAGGCCCAGGTGACCCAGGAGATGCCCCAGCCCACCCCGATCGCGGTCGTGAGCAGGGTCAGCATCGCGAAGTGAGCCGCGGGCGGGAGCGAGCTCGTGAGCCCCCAGTTGACCACCCCCGGGCGCGTCCAGGCCAGCACGCTCATCAGGGCCATGATCACCACCGTGACCGGGACGGTGTACTTCTCGAAGGTGCGGATCGCGTAGAAGCCGTAGATGCCGATCAGCACCTGGATCACCATCACCACCGTCACGACCAGGAAGTTGGTCAGCCACGTGTCCGGGATCCCGAACTGCCCGAGGATCGCGACCGCGATCTTCACCGGGAAGTAGGTGTTGACCCCGATCCAGCCGAGGGTCATGAGGAACATCAGCGCGCTCGGCAGGTAGGCGCCGCGCCGGCCGAAGGCGGAGCGGCTCAGCACCATCTGGTTCACGCCGGTCTTGTGGCCCATCACCGTGAAGGCGGAGAAGATCGCGCAGCCCACCAGGTTGCCCAGCACGATGACCGCGATGGTCTCCCAGAGGCCGAGCTTGAGCACGATGCCGAGCGCGCCGAGCGCCCAGTTGATCGGGGCGATGTTGGCGCCGGCCCAGATCCACATCTGCTGCGGGCCGGTGGAGTCCTTGTCGGACTCCGGAATGGGTTGGATGCTGTGAACGTCGGCCCTGAGCTCGCCCTTGGCTTCGATCGCCATGGTGTCCCCCCTTACCCGTGTCGGTGTGACTGGGCAATGCTGGGCTCGGACGACGCCGTCGCGGCCGGCGCGATACTGCGCCCCTCGGGCCGCTCGTGTCAAGACGGCGATCGCCCTCAAAACAAGTGTTACCGAAACGAAAGGGGTTGCCTCAAAACCGGTGTTACCAAAGCCCGCACCGGAAAGGAGGCCCCGTGACCGAGCGAGGGCGTCGGGAATACGCCGCGGTGATACGTGCCCGCTATGGACAGGCCGACAAGCGAGAGCGCGGCCGATTGCTCACGGAGTACTGCCGCACCACGGGGTGTCACCGCAAGGCGGCGATTCGCCGGCTGCGCCGGGCGCCCCGGCCACCCGGCCGGGCGCCGGGGCGCCCGGCACGCTACGTCGCCCGGGAGCTGGTGCCCATCCTCGAGCAGGCGTGGCTGGCCAGCGATCAGCTGTCGGGCAAACTGCTGCGCCCCATCCTCCCCGCCCTCCTGAGGGCCCTGGCGACGCATCATGGGCTCCGCCTGCCGCCGGCCGCGCAGGCCGCGCTCACCGCCGCCAGCGCGGCCACGCTGGACCGGCTGCTGCGCCCGCTGCGCCGCCGCCGCCCGCGGCAGCCCCGGCGCCTGGCGACGGCCCTCGCCCCGCTCCGCGCGCAGGTGCCGCTGCGGACCTGGAGTGAGTGGACCGGCGTGCGCCCGGGCGCCGTGCAAGGCGATCTGGTGTTGCACTGCGGCGAGTCCCTGCGCGGACGCTATTGCGCCACCCTCGTGGCGATCGACGTCGCGACCAGCTGGACCGAACTGCAGGCCCTCTACGACCTACACCACCAGCGGGTCACCGGAGGGATCCAACATCTCGCGCAGCGCCTGCCCTTTCCCCTGCGCGAATGGCCCAGCGACAATGGCAGCGAGTTCATCAACACCTGCTTGCTCGGCTGGTGCCAGCGCCGGGGCATCCGCTTCACGCGCGGGCGCCCGTATCGCAAGAATGACCAAGCCTGGGTCGAGCAGCGCAACGGCCTGCTCGTGCGGCGCCTGGTCGGCTACGACCGCTACAGCGCTCGCGCCGCCTGCACCGTGCTGCAGCGCCTCTACGATCTGCTCCGCCTGCAGCACAATTTCTTCCGGCCCGTCCGCAAGCTGCTCCACAAACATCGGATCGGGAGCCGGGTCCACAAGCAGTATGACGCCGCCCAGACGCCCTACCAGCGGGTCTTGGCCGCCGCGGCACTCCCCGCGGACCGGCAGCAGGCGTTGGCCGCCCCATGGGTCGCTCTCGATCCCATCGCCTTGGCCCGGGACATCCACCAGGCCCTGGACGCCCTCTGGAAGCTGGCGGATACTCGCAGCCCTCGCCAGGAGGCCGCCCGTGGGTAACACCATTCTGAGGCATCACCCTCGCCGCTCGGTAACACCTACTTCTGAGGCATCACGGACGTGGTCGCCTTGCCCTCGCGGGCCGGCCCCTCCTATACTCGCGCCGACCGCATGCGACGATACCTGACGCACCGCCTCTTCTCCGCGCTCCTGGTCCTGGTCGGCGTCTCCTTCGTCGTGTTCCTCGCGCTGCACCTGGCGCCCGGTGATCCGGCTCAGGTCCTGCTCGGCCCGATGGCGACCCCGAGCGAGCTCCGGAATCTCCGGAGCCAGCTCGGCCTCGACCGGCCCATGATCGTGCAGTACGGGCGCTGGGCCGGGCGCACGGTGCAGGGGGATCTCGGGCGCTCGATCATGCTGCGCCGGCCGGTGCTGCCGGAGCTGGCGCGGCGCTTCCAGGCCACGCTCATCCTGGCCGGCGGCGCGCTGGTGCTGGCCTTCCCGGCCGGGATCCTGCTCGGGGTGCTGGCGGCCACGCGCCCCGGATCGCCGGTCGACCGGCTCTCCCAGGTCGTCGCGATGGTGGGCATCAGCATGCCCGCGTTCTGGGTCGGGCTGCTGCTGATCATCGGGTTCTCGGTGAAGCTCGGCTGGCTGCCCGGCACCGGCATGTACTCGCCGGCGGGCGACGGCGGCGCGCGGGACCTGCTCGGGCACCTGATCCTGCCCGCGGTCACCCTGGCGCTGGTGCCGCTCGCCATCGTCTCGCGGCTCACCCGCTCGAGCATGCTCGACGTGATCGCGCAGGACTACGTGCGCACCGCGCGCGCCAAGGGCGCCTCCGAGACGCGGGTGATCGGCTGGCACGCCTTCCGCAACACGCTGGTCGCCCTCGTCACCGTGCTCGGCCTGCAGGTGGGCTACCTGCTCGCGGGGGCGGTCTACGTGGAGACCGTGTTCGCGTGGCCGGGCATCGGCTTCATGATGGTCAACGCCATCCTCACCCGCGACTTCCCGCTGGTGCAGGGGGGCGTGCTGCTGATCGCGGCCACCTACGTGGGGATCAACCTGGCCACCGACCTTCTCTACGCGGTGGTCGACCCGCGGGTTCGCCATGTCCACTGACGCGACCGCGTCCGCCGCGACCACCCGGTCGGCGCCCGCGCGCCGGCGCCGGCGCGGGCGGGCCGCCGGGGCCCTGATCGTGGCGCTGGTGGCGCTGGTCGCGGCGCTGGCCCCGGCCCTGCCGCTCGCCGATCCCAACCGCACGCAGCCGAGCGGGCGCCTGGCCCCGCCGCTCAGCGTGGGCCATCCCCTCGGCTCGGACCACCTGGGTCGCGACCTGCTGAGCCGCGTGGTGTGGGGCGCGCGCGTCTCCCTGGTGGTGGGCGTGCTCGCCACGCTCCTGGCCATGCTCGCGGGGACCGCGGTCGGCCTGGTCACCGGCTTCTACGGCGGCCTCACCGACAACCTGGCGATGCGCGGGATCGACCTCATCATGGCGTTCCCCTACATCCTCCTCGCGATGCTCCTGGTGGCCGCGCTCGGGCCCGGGCTCGTCAACGCGATGCTCGCGGTGGCGGTGGTGAACGTGTCGTTCTACGCCCGCGGGGTGCGCGCGGCGGTGCTGCTGCTGCGCGAGCAGGAGTTCGTGGAGGCGGCGCGCGCGGTCGGCTCCACCGAGGGGCGCATCCTGCGCCGGCACATCCTGCCCGGCATCGCGGGGCCCATCCTGGTATTCGTGTCGATGAACATCGGGGTGATGATCACCGAGAGCGCGGGCCTCTCCTTCATCGGCCTCGGCGCCCAGCCGCCCACCGCGGACTGGGGCACCATGCTGGCCGACGGCCGCCAGTTCATCACGGTGGCCGCACACGTGGCCGCGATTCCGGGCCTCGCGATCTTCGTCCTGGTGCTAGGTTGTAACCTCTTGGGCGACGGGCTGCGCGACGCGCTCGACCCGAGATTGCGGTGACACGGTTCTACCCCGCAGGAGGAGGACACCGATGAGAGGATGGCGGAGGCCAGTCTTGATGATGGGGCTGCTGCTCACGGCGCTGGTCGGCGTCGGCGCGCCGGAGGCGGGCGCGGCGGCCAAGACCCTGGTGGTAGGGCTGGTCGCCGAGCCCACCTCGATGGATCCCGGGCAGCTCACCGACATCAACTCCATGCGGGTGCTCTCGAGCGTCTACGACACCCTCGTGCGGTTCAAGGAAGGCTCGTTCACCCAGGAGCCGGGGCTGGCCACCGCGTGGAAGATGTCGCCCGACGGCCTCACCTACACCTTCACCCTGCGGAAGAACGTGAAGTTCCACGACGGAACCCCGTTCGACGCCGACGCGGTCAAGTTCACCTACGACCGGCTGCTCGACCCCAAGCACCCCCAGGCCGAGACCGGGCCCTTCCCGTTCGCCTCGTTCTACTACGGGGCGATCAAGGAGGTCACGGTGGTCGACCCGGAGACGGTGCGCTTCACCCTCAAGCAGCCGTTCTCACCGCTACTCAACAACCTGACGCTCAACACCGGGCGCATCGTGAGCCCGGCCGCGGTGAAGAAGTACGGCAAGGAGTTCGCGAGCCACCCGGTCGGCACCGGCCCGTTCAAGTTCGTGTCGTGGGACAAGAACGTCCGCATCGTGCTGGAGGCGAACGCGGGGTACTGGGCCGGGCCCCCGAAGCTCGAGCGCATCGTGTTCCGGCCGCTGGTGGAGGAGCAGACCCGCGTGACCGAGCTGCTCTCGGGCGGCGTCGACTTCATCGTGGACGTGCCGCCCGACAACGTGGCGCAGGTCCGGAAGGACGCCAAGCTCGTGTACTACGAGCAGCCCGGGCCGCACATCTGGTGGGTCACCCTCAACACCGAAAAGAAGCCGTTCAACGACGTGCGGGTGCGACGCGCGGTCAACTACGCGGTGAACCGGGACGCGATCGCGGGAGATCTCCTGAAGAAGACCGCCACCGCCGCGATCGGGCCGGTCCCGCCGTCGATCACGTGGGCGTTCACCGACCAGGTGACGAAGTATACTTACGACCCCGCGCGGGCCAAGAAGCTCCTCGCCGACGCCGGGTACCCGAACGGCTTCCCGGCGGTGTTCTGGATCCCGGAGTCGGGCTCGGGCATGCAGTCGCCCAAGACCATGGCCCAGGCCATCCAGGCCGACCTGGCCGCGGTGGGGGTGCAGGCCTCGATCCAGACCTTCGAGTGGGGCGCCTATCTCAACAAGTACGGCAAGGGATTCGGCCAGGAGGCGGACATGGGCGCCATGTCCTTCATGCTCGACCCGGGCGACCCGGCGCCCATGCTGAGCCTGGTCATAGACGGCAAGGGCGGCTTCCGGGGTGGGGCCTACGCCAACCCGGAGGTGGACAAGCTGCTGGCCGAGGCGAGCCGCATCGTCGATCTCAAGAAGCGGGGCGACCTCTACAAGCAGGTGCAGAAGCTGGTGGTGGACGACGCCCCGTGGATCTTCATCGACAACGCAGTCCAGAATGCGGCCGGTACCAAGAAGGTGACCGGGTTCAAGCTCCACCCGTCCTTCTATCTCTTCTTCGACAAGATCTCGGTCGCCCCGTAGCCCGGCTCTCCCCGGCCGCGCCGGCTCCCGGGTCCTCCGGGCGCCGGCGCCGGTCACTGAGGGAAGAGACGAGCGCATCGTGCTGGAGCTGATGGACCAGCTGGGCCTCGATGCGGCGCGGGAGACTCCCGGGCGCGGCGTGGTCCGGCTCATCGGCGAGTCGCTGGTGGAGGCGATGGAGCTGGCGCGCCAGAAGGACTCGGCGGAGGGGGCCCAGCTCGTGGCCTGCGAGGCGGTGGTGCAGGCCGAGACCAAGGACCACCTCAACTGGGAGCTGCTGCACGAGGCCTCCGAGAAGGCGAAGGGGGACGAGCGGAAGGCCCTCGGCGCCGCCTACGAGCAGGTCGAGGAGCAGGAGGACGAGCATCTCTTCCACTCCAGCGGCTGGTGCCGCGAGCTGTGGATCGAGTCGCTCGGCCTTCCGGCGGTCCGGCCGGACGCTGGGCGAGAACATCGACGACACCGGCATCACCGCGGCGGTGAAGGCCAAGCTGGCCACCGAGAGGATCTCCACCCTCACCCGCATCGACGTCAAGGGCGTGCGCGACGTGATCAACAACCTGCGCATCCAGGCGGCGGCGCGGTAGGCGTCGCCCGGGAGGCGGGTGCCGTGTGCCCGCCTCCCGTCTACGGGGTCGACGCGCGGCGCGCCGGGCGAATCACGAGCGCCCACACGCTCGCCGCGTAGAGGGCGAGCGGAGCCGCCACCGCCGCGAGCGCGGCCGGGCCGGACAGATAGGCGCGCCCCGTCGCGTAGTCGGCCGCGACGGCGAGCCCGGCTCCCACCGCGGCGGTGGAGGCGAAGACCACCAAGTGGCCGTAGCCCCACACGAAGGCGGCGCGGCTGCTCACCAGCACGTGATGGGCCGGCTGGCCGAAGTAGATCCACCACATCGCGAACAGGACGAGGATCCCGCCCCCGATCACCGCGAGCAGGGCAGGGGTGACGGTGGCCGCGTCCACCGCGGCCTGGATCGCCATGGACGCGGAGAGCACCGACTCGCCGAGGACGATGAGGGTGAGGAGCCCGAACCGCTCCGCGATGTGGTGGGGGTGCCAGCTGATCGGCCGGTGCCACTCCGCCCAGACCGGCACCAGCAGCTCCGCGGGTGCCAGCACGAGCCAGCCCGCGAGCCAGCGGTCCGCGGGGAGCGCGAGCAGGGCGAGCCAGCCCAGCTCGACCAGGGTGAGCCCGATCGCGAAGCGGACCGCGGTGCGCCGGCCCGCCCGGTCTCCGCCCGCGGCCCGAAGCCAGAGCGCGACCAGCCCGACGCGCATGATGGCGTAGCCGGCGGTGGCGACGTGGAAGTCGCGCCGCTCGAACGCGCCGGGCACCCCGGCGGCGAGGACCAGCACCCCCGCGATCTGGACCAGGACCGCCAGGCGGTAGGGAGCGTCGTCCACGTCATAGGCCGACGCGAACCAGGTGAAGTTCATCCAGGCCCACCAGATCGCGAAGAAGACGAGCGCGTAGCCCAGGATCGCCTCGCCTCCGCGCGCGTCGCTCAGGCCGTGATGCAGGTGCGCGGAGGCCTGGGCCACCGCGACCACGAAGCAGAGATCGAAGAGCAGCTCGAGCGGGGTGGCGACGCGATGGGGCTCGTCGGGATCCCGGGGCCGCATGCCGCCCGGCGGCTTCATGGCAGCGAGAGCGTAGCACGCGCCGCTCCCGCGTCCGGCGACGACGGTCTAGCGCCGGCGCTCGAGGTCCAGATCGGTGCGGCGCAGGCGCTCGAGCTGGATCTTGACCCGCGCCGTCTCCTCCTCGCGAGCCAGCAGATCGCCCAGCACTGCCCGCCAGGCGCGCGCCTCGCTCTCCCAGCGGCTCTGCGGGTATTCCGAGAGGAGTCGCGAGAAGGCGGCGTGGGCCGCGCGGTAGTTTCGGAGCTGGCTCTCCGGGGCTGCCTGCAGGCGCCCCAGCCAGTAGAGGGCGGAGGCGGAGGCCGGATCCGCCGGGTAGTCGTGCAGCACGCGCTCGTAGACCCGGAAGGCCTCCTGCACGTCGCCCCGCTCGGCGAGGTCGTCCGCGTACCCGACCATCCGCGTCGCGCCTCCGGACCCGCCGCGGCCGGGGGAGCCGCCGGTCCACGGCGTGGGCCGCGCGGTGCTGCAGGCGACGAGCAGCAGGAGGATGGGGAGCGCGCGCAGACCGCGGGTCATGCCGCGGCCTTCGCCTTCGGCAGCTCGATCGTGAAGCAGCTGCCCTGGCCCGGCGCCGAGTCGACGCTCACCGTCCCGTGGTGGGCCTCGACCAGGCCCTTGACCACCGCGAGGCCGAGGCCGCTGCCCTGGCGCCGCCCGTGGACCTGCCGGTACGGCTCGAAGATCGACGCCAGGGCCTCCGCGGGGATGCCGACGCCGGTGTCGCGCACCTGCAGCTCCAGGTGGTCCCCGGCCTCGGCGAGGCGCAGCGTCACCGACCCGTCCGGGGCGGTGAAGTTGACCGCGTTGCCCAGCAGGTTGATGACCACGCGCACGAGGCTGCCTTCCTCCCCGAGCACGGTGAAGTCGCTGCCTTCCGCGGCCAGGGTCAGCCGGATTCGCTTGGCCTCCGCGACGGGTCGCAGCTCGTCCATCGCGCGGGTGACCGCGCCGAGCGCGTCGACCGGCCTGGTCTCGAGCGGCATCGCGAGGGCACGCAGCCGCGTGAAGTCGAGGATCTGGTTGACCATCCCGAGCATCCGCGCCGCGCTCGCGTCGATGAGCTGGGCGAGCCTCAGGCCCCGGGGGTCGACCGCTCTCCGGGCCCTCTCCTGCAGGGTCTCGGAGGCGAGGCGGATCGCGGAGAGGGGATTGCGCAGGTCGTGGGAGACGTGCGAGAAGAACTCCTCCTTGAGCCGGTCGACCTGGCGGAGGCGCTCCGCCATCGAGCGCGGCGGTGGCGGCGGACAGGCGCCTCAGCGAGCGCGTCAACCGGACCGCGAGCCACGCGCTGGCCGCGAGCGCCAGCGCCAGGCTGGTCAGGAGCGCGGCGGCCACCGTGTGCCACGTCCACGCCTCGAGCTCGCGGGCCCGGGCCTGCGAGTGGGCGAGCGCGGTCTCGGTGGCCGAGGTCATGGCCGCGAGCTCGGTCTCCACCCGCTGGGTGGCGTCCCGCGCGGGGCCTTCCGCGAGGCGCAGCGCGGCGCCCGGCCGGGCGGAAGCGATGAGTCGCCGCTCTTCCTCGACGTGGGCGCGATAGTCGTTGAAGGCCGCCCTGACCGCCGCGTGGGCGGCCCGCTCCTCCGGCGTCTCGAGATACCGGGCGATCTCGTCGAGCTCGCCGCTCATGCGGGCGGCCCGCTCGCTCCACGCCCGCGCGTAGTCCGGATCCGCGAGCACGAGGGCGCGAGTCTCGAGGCGCACCAGGCCGTGTAGCGTCTCGCGCAGCGCGCCCTGTAGGCGCAGCGCCGGCACCGACCGGGTGGTGATGTCCTGGTTGACCGAGACGAGGCGCTTGACCGTGAGCAGGCTCCACCCGGCCGAGCTCGAGAGCGCGACGATGGCGAGGGCGGAGACGAGGAAGATCTTGGGGCCGAGTCGCATGGGCGGAAACCGGCGGCCGAGCCGCGGGGACCTACGCGCTGGCGTTGAGCAGCACGCTCACCATCTGCCGTACGACCCGCAGCGGGAACGGCTTCTCGAGGATGGGATCGGTGGTGCCGCGGAGGAAGTCGGCGTGCTCGGCGGCGTTGCCGGTCATGAAGATCACCCGGGGCAGCTTGGTGGCGAAGCGGACCGGGAAGTGATGGCGGTTGCGGAGCGTCTCGTAGAGGGACGGGCCGTCCGTGCGCGGCATCCGGAGGTCGCTGAGGACGAGGTCGTAGGGCTGGATGTCGAGCAGGGCCAGGGCTTCGGTCCCGTCGCAGGCGCCGTCGACGGTGTGCCCGTCGCGGGTCAGGGCGACGGTGAGGACCTCCCGGAGGGCGTCGTCGTCGTCGACGACGAGGATACGGCGGACCGCGCGCTCGTCTGGCATGCCCAGTAGGTATGCACCACGAGTGCCAGCCCATTTTGATCGCCACGACGGTACTTTACGGTAATGGCGATCTTACCGGGTTACGTAGGCGAGCCCGATCTCTGACAAGGCACGTCAGTCGGCCGCGGCGGGCTTGGCCGCGAGTGGCTGCAGCCGGGTCTGGGTGAAGAGGAGATCGCGAGCCAGCTGCGGCACTGGATAGGCGGCGAATCCGGTGGCCGCCCGCACCCGGGCCAGGGCGCGGGCCTCCTCGTCGAAGAAGCGCGCGATGGCCCGGAGCGCCTCGTGGATCTCACCGCGCCGTGCCCGCGCGCCCGCGTGGTCGACCAGGCGCAGCGCGAGGGCCTCGAGCGGGGCGCGCGATTCGCCGCGCAGGAGCCCCGCCCACGCGGCCCCGCTGCCCGCGGGCAGCCGGCGGAAGCCGCGGACCACCGAGTGGCGGGCCGAGCCGAGCCGCCGGCACCGATGGCGCGGCACCGGGTGACCCACGTAGCGGAGCAGCTCCACCAGGCAGTAGAACGCCTCGCGGGTGATGTCGCGGGAGCGGAAGGCCCCGTGGAACGCGACCGCCGGGAAGGCCTCCGGCGACGTGGTCAGGCAGAAGTAGGTCTCGTCGGCCTCCACGTGGATGCCGACGAACGGGTAGAGGAACGGGTAGGCGCTCGCCACGTTCCGGGGCGGGCGCAGCGCCTGGATGAGCCGGATCTCCGCGAGCGCGGCGGCGAGCGGCGACTCGCACACCTCCCAGGTGATGCGGGTGGCGGCGCGCACCAGCGCGCGGCGCTTCCGCTCTTTCTTGCGGCGGCCGGCCAGGCGGTACTGCGCGAGCCGCCGCCGCAGGTTCGCGGCTCGGCCGACGTAGAGCAGGCCGCCCGCCGCGTCGTGGAAGCGGTAGACCCCGGGCGCGGCCGGGACTCCGACCAGGAACTCGGCGCCGAACGTCCGATCGAACGCGCGCACGCGGGCATCCTCTCAGGCGCGGGGCCCGCCCGGCGAGGTTTTTCGAGTACCATCGAGCCGCCATGTCCCTGACGGTCCGCTTCGTGGGCTCGGGCGATTCCTTCGGCAGCGGCGGGCGCTTCCAGACCTGCATCGTGGTGGACGGTCCGCGCTCACGCTTCGCCATCGACTTCGGCGCCTCGTCGCTGATCGCGCTCGCCCAGCAGGGGATCGAGCACAACTCGCTCGACGCGATCCTGCTCACCCACCTGCACGGTGACCACTGCGGCGGGGTGCCATTCCTGCTGATGGACGCGATGCTCGCGGCCCGGCGCACCCGCCCGCTCATCATCGCGGGCCCGCGCGACCTGCGCCCGCGCCTGGATGCCCTCCGCGAGGCGCTCTTCCCCGGCTCGGCGATGATGGCGCCGAAGTTCCCGCTCGAGTGGATCGCGATGGAGCCGGGCCGGCCGCAGCCGGTGCTCGACCTGGTGGTGACCCCCGAGCCCGCCCGGCACACCCGCGAGACCAATCCCACCGCGCTCCGCGTGGAGGTGGGCGACCGGGTGGTGACCTACACCGGCGACAGCGAGTGGACCGACGACGTGGCGCGTGCCGCGCGGGACGCGGATCTATTGATCGCGGAGTGCTACTTCCACGACAAGCCGGTGAAGTGGCACCTGAACTACCCCGACATCACCACGCGGGCCAGCCAGGTCGGGGCGAAGCGGCTGATCTTGACCCACATGAGCCGGGAGATGCTCGCGCACGCGGCCTCGGTGCCGGAGGAGTGCGCGTACGACGGGCTGGTGGTGACCCTGTAGATCTCGCGGAGCGGGGTAGATCTCGCGGAGCAGGGTAGGTCTCGCTGGGCGGGCTAGATCTCGCCGAAGCCGGGACGCACCTGGGGCTTCGAGCGCTCCGCGGGCGCCGCCGACTCGCGCTCGCCCTCGTCCACGCTCGGCCACGGACCGCTTCGCTCGGCAGCGGGCGTGCTGAGCCAGACTCCCGCACGCTGTCCCGCGAGGTAGGCGATCGGGCTCAGGAACACCACGGTCAGGACCAGCACGGCTGCCAGGGCCATTCGTCTCGGGGTCATCGACGCCCTCCTGGGCGGCTCTCACAGCAAGCGCCATTCCAGGAGAATCCAGCATTTTTCCCGGGCACTTACGAGTATGCAACGCAGAATAGAGGCAGGGATTTACCCCTTGTCGGCAGGCTTTCTCCCAGCCTGACCGGCAGGTTCCTCGTGGCCTATCGACTTTTCGCCGACTCCTCGCGGGCCGCCCGGATCAGGGGCGGGTAGGCGTAGGTCGGCAGCGAGCAGCCGGGGGCCAGGATGAAGCGCGTCTCGCCGCCGGCCGCCAGCGCGGCGCGGACGCCCTCGCGGGCCCGCCGGGCGGAGCCCTCGGCGAAGCGCGCGTGGTCGAGGCCGGTCATGAGCGTGAAGGGGGTGCGCCGGCGGGCCTCCGCGATCGAGGGCCCGCCGTTCAGATCGGCCCAGGACAGCGCGTGGACCGGATAGTCCACGAGGCGATCGAAGTAGAGCCGCTCGCCGTGGGCGTGGAGCACGTGGCACTCGCCGCGCCCGCGGATGGCCTCGAGGAAGGCTAGGTCGAAGGGCCGCATGAACCGCTCGTACTGCTCGGGGGTCAGGCTCTCCGCGGTGGCCGGCACCGAGAGGAAGATGCCAGCCGCGCCGCGGTCCAGGCTGGCCTGGGCGTAGCGGATCAGGTTGTCGTTGACGATCCGGAGCGCGACCTCGAGGGCCTTCGGCTGCTCGGCCATCAGGCCGGGCATCGCCTCGCGCACGAGATTCCGCTTCAGCGTGTTCCAGGCGTTGAACACCGTGTCCACGAAGAGGGCCCGGTCCCGGAGGGCGCGGGCGACCAGCTCCACCGTCTGGAGCTGGGTGCCGAACGGGGTCTTGGTCGGATCGAACGGCTGGAGCTGGCCCAGATCCTGGGCGGTGGCGACCACCTCCAGGCCGGCCGGCATCGGATAGTCGTAGTCGTTCATGAGCTTGAGCAGGTCGAGATCGTAGTGCTCGAAGAACTCGAGGTGCACCTGCGCGGTGCGCTCGGCAGGGGCGTGCTGGTTGCCGAAATGGTACCAGACGGTGAAGGGGGCCCGGTCCACGGGCCGGCCCGCGAGGGCCGCCCGCACACGCTCGATCTTGTTCATGGCGGAAGTTATAGCACGGGGTCTCCCTTGACAGCGGCCACGTCCGGAGGCAGAGTCACCGCACTTTCGAGCCGCGGTTGCTGGCGAGGGAGTCATGCACCAGGATCGGGCTTACTCCACTTCTCCCTGACCTGTCCTCGCTCACAAGGAGGTGCGTATGGACCGACGGGACGATCGACGGCAGTTCCTCAAGACCGGGCTCGCGGCGGGCGCCATGGTCGGTGCCGCCGGCCTCGAAGGCATTCTCGCGGCGCGCCGCGCGCCCGCCTTCGCGCAGACCATCAAGCTCCACCTGCTGCAGTGGGTGGACTTCATCCCCGAGGGCGACGTCGAGGTGCGGCGCCAGGTCGCCGAGTACACCAGGCAGACCAAGGTGGAGGTGGTCTTCGAGACCATCAACGCCAACGACCTCCAGGCCCGCATCACCGCCGCGATCCAGTCGGGCGCCGGACCGGACCTGATCCTGATGCTGCACAACTGGCCGCACCTCTACGCCAGCGCGCTCGTGGACCTCTCGGACCTGAGCGACTGGAAGACCAAGGACCAGGGCGGCTACTACCCGCACTGCGACGTCGCCACGAAGGTGGGCAAGCAGCGGCTCGCGCTGCCGTACGGGACCGGAGGCAATCTCACCGCCTACCGCAAGTCCTGGTTCGCGGAAGTCGGCGCGAACGGGCCGCCCGCGACGCTCGAGGAGTACCGCAAGATCGGCGCCGCGCTCAAGAAGAAGGGGCGGCCGGTGGGCCAGACCCTCGGCCACACCTTCGGCGACGCGCCCGCCTGGACCTACCCCATCCTTTGGACGTTCGGGGGCGCCGAGACCGATGCCTCCGGCCGCAAGGTGGTGCTCAATGGCAAGGGCGCCATCGAGTCGGTGAAGTGGATGACCGCCTTCTGGAAGGACGCCTGCGACGAAGGGGCCTTGGCGTGGGACGACACCAACAACAACCGGGCCTTCCACGCGGGCGAGATCTGCTCCACCAACAACGGGGCCTCGATCTACATCTTCGCCAAGCGCAACCCGGAGAAGATCAAGGACGAGCGGGGCGAGCCGATGTGGCGAGACATCCAGCACTTCGCGATTCCCGCCGGCCCCAACGGCCCGACCCCGCTCTACGTCACCGCGTTCTCCCACGCGCTCATGAAGTACTCGAAGAACCAGCCCGCGGCGCGGGAATTCCTGAAGTGGCTCCATTCGAAGGAGCAGTTCGGCAAGTGGTTCGAGGTCGAGAACGGCTACAGCGTGGGCGCGACCACCTTCTGGGAGAGTCACCCCATGTGGGAGAAGGTCGACGACGCCCTGAAGCCGTTCCGCCTGGCTCCGCGCGGCTCGCGGATGTTCGGCTACGCGGGGGCGCCCGGCGCGAAGGCGGCCGAGGTCTACTCCAAGTACATCATCACCGACATGTACGCGAAGGCGGTGCAGGGCATGTCGCCGGAGGACGCGGTGAAGTGGGCGGAGGGGGAGCTGAAGAAGGTCTACGAGGGGTAGTCGCGGCGACCGCCGGGCGCGGATCGTCTGCGCCCGGCGAGCCCGCGCCTAGCGGGCCTTCTCGCGATCGATCAGCACCCGGCGGAGGATCTTGCCGGAGGCCGACTTGGGGATCTGGTCGATGAACTCGAGGTCGCGGATACGCTTGTGCGGCGACACCCGCTGGGCCACCCAGCCCATGATGGCGTCCGCCGCGGTGGCCTTCGAGGCGGGGTCGGGCTTGAGCACCACGTAGGCCTTCGGCACCTCGCCCGCCTCCTCGTCGGCCTTGCGCACCACCGCCGCGTCCAGGATCGCCGGATGCGTGAGCAGCAACGCCTCGAGCTCGGCGGGGGCGACCTGCAGGCCCTTGTACTTGATCAGCTCCTTGGTGCGATCGACGATGAAGAAGAACCCCTCGTCGTCCACGTAGCCGACGTCGCCGGTGTGGTACCAGCCGTCGCGGTCGAGGGACTCGGCGGTCTCGCCGGGGCGATTGAGATAGCCCTTCATGATCTGGGGGCCCCGGATCCACAGCTCGCCCTCCTTGCCCACCGGCAGCTCCGCGTCCGAGCCCCCGCCCGCGTCGACGATCTTCACCTCGGTGTTCGGCACGATGCAGCCGGCCGAGCCGGGCTTGAGCGGGGCGTCGTGGGTCGGGCTCAGGTGGGTGACCGGGCTCGCCTCGGTCATGCCGTAGCCCTGGACCACCGGGCAGCCCAGCTTGGCGCTGAGCGCGCGCGCCATCTCCTCGCCGAGCGGCGCGGCCCCCGAGAAGACGAGGCGCACGCTCGAGAGGTCGGCCTGGGCCACCGCGGGGTGCTTCACCAGGCCGAGCACGATCGGCGGCACCAGGGGCAGGATCGTCACCCGATACTTCTGGACCAGGGCGAGGAACTCCATCATGTCGAAGCGCGGCATGACCAGGATGGTTCCGCCCCCGGCCAGCCCCAGCATCATGATCACCACCATGCCGTAGATGTGGAAGAACGGCAGCACCGCCATGGTGATGTCGTCCTCGCCGAAGCCCGCGAAGTTCTTCATGCCCTCGGCCTGGCACAGGTTCGCGACCAGGTTGCGATGCGTGAGCATCACGCCCTTGGGCAGCCCGGTGGTGCCGCTCGAGTACGGTAGCGCCACCAAGTCCGCGGCCGGATCGATGGGGACCGCGCGCGGGGTGTCGCCGGCGCGGAGCAGGTCGGTGAACGACCGCGCGCCTTCCGCGGTGCCGAACACGAACACCTCCTCGACCTTGCTCTTGGCCGCCGCCGTCTTCGCCTTGTCCAGGAAGGACGGCACCGTCACCAGGAAGCGCGCGCCGGAGTCGTTGAGCTGGGTGGCCAGCTCGTCGGCGGTGTAGAGCGGGTTGACGGTGGTGTTGATCCCGCCCGCCATCGCCACCCCGAGGAACACCACCGCGTACTCGGGCAGGTTGGGGCAGTAGATGGCGAAGACCTGGCCCTTGCCGAACCCCCGCTGCGCCAGGCCGGCCGCGGTCCGCCGGGCGCCCTCGGCGAGCTGGCGATAGCTGAGGGTGCGGCCGGTGGGGCCGTCGATCAGAGCCGGCTTGTCCCCCAGGCGGGCGGCGTGACGCAGCACGTAGTCGGTGATCGGGACGTTCGGGATGGTGACGGGAGGGCTGGTCGAGATCATGGCCAGGTGAGCCTAGCGGCCCGCCCCGCTCCGGTCAAGCGCCCGCTTTGGCGAGCAGCGCCTCCAGCATCAGCGGGTCGATGGGCTTGGTCAGGTGGACGTCGAAGCCCGCCTCGCGCGAGCGCTGCCGGTCGCCGTCCTGGCCGTAGCCGGTGATCGCCACCAGGAGGACCCCGGGCGGCCCGGCCTCGCGCAGCCGCCGGGCGATGCTGTAGCCGTCGAGCCCGGGCAGGCCGATGTCGATGATCACCGCGTCGGGGCTGAGCGCCAGCGCGCGGGCCAGCCCGTCGGCTCCCTCGGCGGCTTCGTGGACCTCGTGGCCCGCGTGGTCGAGCAGATGGCGGAGCATCTGCCGCGCGTCGTCGTTGTCCTCGATGATGAGCACCCGGCGCCGGGTCGCGGCCCGCGGGGTCTCCGGGGCGAGCGCGCTCACGTCCCCGGGCGGCCGGGCCGCGGGCAGGCGGATGGTGAACGCGCTGCCCCGGCCGGGACCTTCGCTGGCGGCCTCGACCCGGCCGCGGTGGAGATCCACCAGGCGCCGCACCAGGGTGAGGCCGATGCCGAGGCCTGCCTCCCGGCGATGGAGCGTCGTCTGCCCCTGCACGAAGAGGTCGAAGATCCGCGGCAGGAGGTCGGGGTGGATGCCGGCCCCGGTGTCCTCCACCCGCAGCACCGCCTCCGCGTCCTCGACCGTCACCGCGACCGTGACCCGGCCGTCGGCGGGCGTGAACTTGAGGGCGTTGCCGAGCAGGTTGCCGAGGATCTGCTCGATCCGGGTCTCGTCCGCGTCGATCCAGATCGGCGCGTCCGCGCGGCACACGAGGGTCCGCCCGCGCGCGCTCGTCGCCGCGCCGGTCACCGCGCGCCGCGCCACCGCCGCGAGGTCGATGCGGCGCAGGCTCAGGCTGACCTTGCCGGTGGCGAGCCGGGTCACGTCGAGCAGATCGTCGACGAGCCGGACGAGGTGCCGCACCTGGCGCCCGATGATGGCGCGCGCCTCGCCGCTCCGCTCGTCGAGCGGCCCGCACAGCTCGATGACATGCAGCGCGGTCGTGATGGCCCCGAGCGGGTTGCGCAGCTCGTGGCCGAGCATCGCGAAGAACTCGTCCTTGGCCCGGCTCGCCGCCTCGGCCTGCGCGTGCGCCCGCTCGCGCTCGGCCTCGGTGCGCTTCCGCTCCCGCGCGTCGAGGCCGATGCCGACCCGGGTGTCGTCGGGCAGGCGCACGTTGGACCAGGAGGTCTCGATGCGCTCGCCGGCGCGGGTGGTCATCACGAGGTCGCGCCAGCCGTCGGCCAGCGAATCCATGTAGGCGCGCACCCGGGCCTGGTAGATCGGGTCCGGGTAGCAGCGCTCCATGAGATCCACCTTGCGGGCTTCCTCCATGGTCCACCCGGTGACCCGCGCGAACTCGTGGTTCAGCCGCAGGACCCGGGAGTCGGGCTGGTACATCGTGATCATGACCGGGATCCGGTCGATGATGGTCTGGAGCAGGGAGATCTCCCGCTCCCGGCTCCAGGCCAGACACGTCACCACCAGGGTCATGAGGGCCATGGTGGCCATGAACGACTGCAAGACCAGCAGGGTGTGGCGGGGCGGCAGGGGTGCGAACGGCCCGAAGCCGCGCAGGGTGCCGTACACCGCCATGGCCGCCAGCACGACGAGCACCGAGGCCGCCTCGCGCCGTCCGAAGCGGTAGGCGGCCCAGAGCAGTGGCGGAATCGCCACGAAGGCGAGCGGGTATCGACGCAGCTCGACCGGCGCGAGCCCGCCCCAGATGACCGCGGCGAGCGCGACCACGGTCAGGAGCACCGCGCCCAGCTCGATCAGGCGGGCGCGCGAGTACCGCCCGGGCTCCCCATCCGTGGTGGCCCACAGGAGGATCGGCGGGGCCACCAGCAGCGCGCCCGCCACGTCGCCCAGGGCCCAGGTGAGCCAGATCGCGGCGACGTCGACACGCGGGGCGTAGCCCGCCACCGCGAGGCTGGCCACCCCGATGGAGGCGCTGACCGCGGCGGGCGGTAGCGTCGTGGCCGCGAACACGAAGACGTCGCGGGGCCGGTCGAACGCGCGCACCCCGGCGGCCAGCCGCTCGACCAGCCAGGCTCCGAGGAGCCCCTCGAGCGTGTTGCCGAGCGCGATGCCGAGCGAGGTGGCCACCGAGCCCGCGGTGGTCACGTTCACCACGAAGGCGCCGACCGCCACCGCCGGCCAGGCCCGTCGGCCCAGCAGCAGCAGCGCGGCGAGGGCGATCCCGGTGGGCGGCCACACCGCGGTGGCGCTGGCGTGCACCGAGGCGAAGAGCAGGCCGAGCTTGCCGGCCAGGACGTAGACGACCGTCAGCACGGCCAGCGAGGCCCACCATCTCGGTCCGGAGCTGCGCATCCCGCGCTCCCCTTCGACTATCTCAGGGTCCGTTCGAAGAACTCGGTCACGCGTCGAATGCTGTCGGCCCAGGCCTGCGGGTCGCCGCCCGTGGTCGCCCCCCGTCCCGTGGGGGCGTTCATGTTAACGCGAGTGGCCACGTAGCGCACCGGGCGATCGCTGTCGAACGAGTGATGCGCCCCCGGGTAGACCACGATGTCGACCGGATGCTCCGTGGCCCGGGACGATCGCGCCAGCTCCACGCACGGCGCCGCCGGAGTCCAGTCGTCCTTGTCGCCGATCAGGATCAGGAGCGGGGCCACCGCCCGGTAGGTCCCGCTGCCGTTGCCCCGCCAGCTCCCGAGCGCGGCCCGGCAGCCCGGGTAGAGCGCCACCGCGGCCGCGAAGCCGCCGCGCCGGTCCCGGGCGAGCGACTCTCCGCCGCTCTCCGGCGTCGCCATCACCGCCAGCGTCGTCGAGCCGCCGTGCGAGCCGCCCATCACCCCGACCCGCCGGCCGTCAACGAACGGAAGCGACCGCGTGTGGGCCAGCGCGGCGTAGGCGTCGACCATCCGCCGGGCCGGGCCAACCTCGCCGCGGCTCCGGGACGCGTCGGTGCAGACGCCGCCGGGGTGGCCGCGCGTGGTGAAGCTGTCGGGCATCAGCACCACGTAGCCGCGCGCCACCAGCTCCCGGCTCCAGCGCCCGGGGGCGCCGCTCGAGCCGGGACCGAGCCCGCTGCAGTCGTGCAGGATCACCACCGCCGAGAACGGGCCCGGCCCGTCGGGCCGGGCCATCACGGTGGGGATCCACTCGACGGCGCCGTTCGGCGCGGTGGTCGCGATCGTGCCCTCGGGGGCGGCCGAGGCGCAGGCGGTGAGCCCGCCGACCAGCAGGGCCAAGCCGAGCGCCCGGCGCGCGAGAAGGCCGACCATGGTGAGGGATTCTATGTCACCACGGCCTTGCGCATAGCTCGGCCTCTCGGCTAGCCTTGGAGCCCATGACCCGGACCCTCGGCGACCAACCCATCCACGGCCCCATGGTCTGGCACGGCCAGGAGCTGGCCCGCTCCACCGACTGGATCCGGAAGCTCTCGCCGGCCGCGGTCGAGGAGATCGATGCCGCCCTTCAGGGCGTCGAGCGGCGCGGCCGCGGGTGGCCGGAGATCCGCAAGGCGGATTTTCCACTGCCCGGCGTCTCCGCCCTACTGGCCCAGGTCAACCGGGACCTCGAGTGGGGCCGGGGGCTCGTGCTGCTGCGCGGGCTGCCGGTGGAGCGCTACTCGGACGACCAGCTGCGCGCGATCTGGTGGGGGCTCGGCTGCCACCTGGGCACCGCGGTCCACCAGAACGCCCACGGCGAGCTGATCGGCGAGGTGCGCGACGAGCTGCGGCTCTACGGCGAGGTCGTGCAGCCCGCGGTGCCCAGGAGGGAGGGCGTCACGTCGCGGGCCAAGGCGCGCTCGAGCGGGCCGCTCCGCTGGCACACCGACCGCTGCGACGTGGTCGGGCTGCTCTGCGTGCGCGCCGCGCGCCGCGGCGGCACGAGCCGCGTGGTGAGCGTGCCCGCGGTGAGCAACGCGATCCTGGCCCGGCGGCCGGACCTGCACGCGCTGCTCTGCTCCGACTACTACCGGAGCCGCCAGGGCGAGGAGGCGGGCGGCGAGGCCTCCTGCTACGCGATGCCGATCTTCGCCGCCCGCGACGGCAAGTTCACGACGCAGTACTCGCGCACCTTCGTGGAGGCGGCCCAGAAGATCGCCACCGTCCCGCGCCTCACCGCGGCCCAGGACGAGGCGCTCGATCTCCTGGCCCAGGTCTGCGACGAGCACGCCTACGAGATGGAGCTGGGGGCGGGCGACATCCAGCTCCTGAACAACCACGTCGTCTACCACGGGCGCACCGCCTACGAGGACGCCGAGGGGCCCGGGCGCGACCGGCTGATGCTGCGCCTCTGGCTGGCTCCGCCCAACAGCCGCCCCCTGCCGGACGGATTCGAGACGCTCTGGGGGAGCATCCGGGGTGGCGCGGTCCGGGGCGGCATCGCCCAGTCCGCGACCGTCCGGGCCTGACCCGCCCGCGCGCGCCGGCGACCGCGCCCGCCATGGGCACCGCGCTCGTCCGCGGACGGTACGTGATCACCGGGGTCCACCAGGGCCGCGCGTCGGTGATCGAGGACGGCGCCGTCCTCCAGCGCGACGGGATCATCGTCGAGGTGGGGCCGGCCGCGGAGCTGGCGCGCCGCGGATCCGTCGACCAGACGCTGGGCTCCCCCGATCACGTGGTGCTGCCCGGCTTCGTGAACAGCCACCACCACGTGGGCCTGACCCCGTTCCAGCTCGGCTCGCCCGACCTGCCGCTCGAGCTGTGGTTCGCGAGCCGCCTGGCCGCCCGCGACGTCGATCCCTACCTCGACACCCTCTACTCCGCGTTCGACATGCTGGCCTCGGGCATCACCACCGTCCAGCACCTCCACGGCTGGCGCGGGGCGCCGGCCTCGCGGGTCGCTGGCGTCGCCGAGCGCATCCTCAAGGCCTACGACGACATGGGCATGCGGGTGGCCTACTCGTACGCCCTGCGCGATCAGAACCGTCTGGTGTACGAGGCGGACGAGGACTTCTGCCGCCGGCTGCCGCTCGCCCTGGGAGCCGAGCTGCGCGAATACCTGGCCGCCCAGTCCATCCCGCTGCCGGATCACCTGGGCCTCTTCGCCGATCTCTGGGAGCGGGTGGGGCACAACGCGGGGGAGCGGGCGCGGGTGCAGCTCGCCCCCGCCAATCTGCACTGGTGCTCGGACGAGGCGCTCCGGTCCCTGCGCGACTACGCCGACAAGTACGACGTGGGCCTCCACATGCACCTGGTGGAGACGGCCTATCAGAAGGAGTACGCGCGCCGACGCACCGGCACCACCGCGCTCCGCCATCTGGAGGCCCTCGGGCTCCTCGGTCCACGCATGACGCTCGGCCACGGGGTGTGGCTCACCGAGGACGACGTCGATGTCGCGGCGCGGACCGGCACCATGGTCTGCCACAACGCGAGCTCCAACCTGCGGCTGCGGAGCGGGGTGGCGCCGCTCAACCGGTTCCAGGCGCGCGGGATCCGCGTGGGGCTCGGCCTCGACGAGGCGGGCATCAACGACGACCGCGACATGTTCCAGGAGATGCGCCTTGTGCTCCGACTCCACCGGGTGCCGGGCATGGACGATGGGGTCCCGACCGCCGCGCAGGTCTTCGAGATGGCGACCGCGGGGGGCGCCGCCACCACCGGCTTCGGCGACCGCATCGGGCGCCTCGCGCCCGGCAAGGCCGCCGACCTCGTGCTGCTGCCATGGGCGAGCCTCGCCGCGCCTTATCTCGATCCGGCGACCGCGCCGGTGGACGCGATCGTGCACCGGGCCCGCGCGGCCGCGGTGGACACCGTGATGGTGGCGGGGGAGGTGGTGCTGCGCGACGGGCGCTTCGCGCGCGTGGATCGGGACGCGGTGCTCGCGGAGCTGGCCGCCGCCCTCCGCGCGCCGCTCACGGCGCCGGAGGAGCGCCGGCGCCGGCTCGCCCGCGAGGTCTTCCCGCACGTGCGGCGATTCTACGACGGCTGGCTCGACGAAGCCCCGCGCGACCCGTTCTACGCGCCGAGCGCGCGGCGCTAGCCCGGCCAGACCCGCCGGGCTATCGTCGCGACCCGCCGGAGCTTCGCCTCCTGCTGTGATGGCGTGAGCGGATTGCCCGCCTCGCCGGAGGCGAAGCCGCACTGCGGGCTCAGCGCCAGGCGCTCCAGCGGGATCTGGCGTGCCGCCTCCCGGATGCGCGTCTCCACGAGAGCCGCGTCCTCCAGGTCGCCCAGCTTGGTGGTGAGGAGCCCGAGCACCACCGTGGCGTCCGGCCGCACGTGGCGCAGCGGCCCGAAGTCGCCCGCGCGCGGGGTGTCGTACTCGAGGAGGAGGCGGTCGTACCGGGTGAGGCGCGGGAAGACCTCGCCGGCGATGCGCTCGTAGCCGCCGTTGGCGAGCCAGCGTCCCCCGGGCGCGTTGCCCCGGCAGATGTGGATGGCACGGGTCACCCCGCGCACGCCCTCGAACACGGTGTCGTCGATCTCCGCGTCGGCGACCAGCTCGGCCGTCATGTCGTGGCCCCAGGCCTCGAAGGCGGCCCGGTTCTCCCCGTCCACGTGCCACTGGGCGTAGTTGGGCGCGTCCATCTGGATGTAGTCGCCGCCCAGCGCGATGATCCGCGGCACCACCTGCTCGCGCAGGTAGCCCGCGATCGCGCGCAGGAAGTCCTCCGGGGTCGGGTAGGCCGCGCGCGAGTACTCGGGGTGCCAGAAGATGCGGTGCCAGCTCGGGGAGGGGATCGTGAACTTGGACCGGGCCCGGGCGTTGGCCTTGAGAAACGCGTACTCGTCGCTGACCACGTCGCGCGCGACCTGGATCGGCCGGGTGATGAAGGGACGGGTGGGATTCGTCCACACCTGGGCCCGCCGGCCGTCCGGCTCCTTCCACAGCGACCACCAGCCCGGGTCGGCGGGGAGGAACTCGAAGCCCCCGAGCGGCGGGCGGGCGGCCGCGTCTTCCCGCAGCGGGATCGTGATGACCCAGGACGATCGCCGCAGCTCGCCGTCGGTGATCACGTCGAGCCCCGCGCCCTCCTGGAGCGCAATGGCCTCGCGGACCGCCCGGTCCTCGGCCGCCCGAAGGGCCTCGGGCGTCACCCGTCCCTCGCGGGCGCCCTGCCGCGCCAGGCGCAGGGCCTCCGGGCGGAGCAGGCTGCCCACCACGTCGGCTCGGGGTGTCATCGGCGGTCCCTCGGGGGACCCATCATGCCACACGGGGTGCTTACTTTAGAGGGCGCAGCCGTTGTACCATGTGGGCACCCGGGTGGTGTGGCCGTCCCCCCGCCGCCGCCCCCTCTACCGCTGGTTGATGGGCGTGGCGATTGTCCTCTAACTGCACCGAAAGGGTTCGTGCGCCATGAGCGTGTTCGTTGAGTAGGCGGTCTCACCGCCGCCGGCATTCCGGCAATCGACCGCCGCAGGGGCAGGGGCAGGGGCAAGGCCAAGGGCAAGGCCAGGGCCAAGGACAAGGGCAAGGGCCACGCGGGCCGATGCCTCCGCGCCCCCCCTCCCGACCTCAGGTTCCCTCCCTCTTCGAAGGCCTCACCGCGGTCCAGCCGTACGAGAAGCTGAAGCTCGAGACCACCGCGGACCAGCTGTCCATGCGGGCGCTCGACATGATCGCGCCCATCGGACGGGGCCAGCGCGGGCTCATCGTGGCCCCGCCGCGGACCGGCAAGACCATCCTGCTGCAGCAGATCGCGAAGGCGGTTCTCGCCAACCACCCCGAGGTCGCGGTGATCGTGCTGCTCGTGGACGAGCGGCCCGAGGAGGTCACCGACTTCAAGATGCAGATCGGCAAGCAGTCGGAGATCGTGGCGTCGAGCAACGACAATCCCTACCGCCGCCACATCGAGGTGACCGAGCAGGTGCTCGACCGGGCGAAGCGGATGGTCGAGGAGAAGCGGGACGTCCTCATCCTCTTCGACTCGCTCACCCGCATGACCCGCGCCTACAACAACGAGCTCTCCTCGCGCGGGCGGACCATGTCGGGCGGCATCGACAGCCGCGCCTTCCAGATGCCGCGCGCCTTCTTCGGGGCCGCGCGCAAGATCGAGGAGGGCGGCTCCCTCACCATCATCGGCACCGTCCTGGTGGACACCGGCTCGCGGATGGACCAGATCATCTTCGAGGAGTTCAAGGGCACCGGCAACATGGAGCTCTACCTCTCGCGCGAGCTGGCCGACCGGCGCATCTTCCCCTCGTTCGACCTCATGCGGTCGGGCACCCGCCGGGAGGAGCTGCTCTTCTCCGAGGAGGACATGAAGAAGATCCACCTGCTGCGGCGGGCCCTGTCCGGCACCAAGCCGCAGGAGGCGATGGAGGCCATGCTGGGCCGGCTGAAGCTCACCGCCACCAACAAGGACTTCCTGAAGGGGCTGGGCGCCTAGCGCATCACCCCGACCATCTTGCCGACCATCTGGCGAAGCTGGCTCAGGGTGAAGGGCTTCTCGATGACCGGGATCCCGGTGGTGCGCAGGAAGGGGCCGTAGTCCGACGAGTTCGCCTGGGCGGTGACGAAGCAGATCCGCTTGAGGATCTGGGGGTGGTCCCGCTGGATCTCCTCGTAGAGCTGCTGGCCGTCCATCTCCGGCATCCGGAGGTCGCAGAACACGAGGTCGAAGCGGTTGCGCCCGATGAGGTCGAGGCCCTCCTTGCCGTTCTCCGCGGTGTGGACGTCGTGACCTTCGATCTTCAGCGCGTCCGAGATCAGCTCCCGGACGGCGCGCTCGTCGTCGATCACCAGGATTCGGGCTCGTCCCATGTTGGCTCCCGTCGGTCCCGTCACGGTTGACGTGGTCGCGGTTCCGGCTATTCTACGACGGGGGAGGGGGATAACTCCAATGACCAGGGACGGGGCCGACCGGCGGGCGTTCGTCGCCAGCATGGCGACCGGGATGCTGCTGATGGGGCGGGCCGCCTCCGGCCAGACCCCCGCGCCGGCCCCATCGACCGCTTCCCCGCCCCGGGTCTGGCGGATCGGCTTCCTCACCCCGTCGGCGGTGTCGCCCCGCGGGATCATGCCCGACATGCGCCTGAAGCTGCGCGAGCTGGGCTACGTGGAGGGCCGCGACCTCAAGTTCGAGATCCGGGCCGCGAACGAGGACTTCGAGCGCCTGCCCGACCTCGCGGCGGACCTGGTCCGCACCGGCGTGGACCTGATCGTGGCGGTGTCCTCGCCCGCGATCCGCGCCGCCGAGAACGCGACCTCCACGATCCCGATCGTGATGCTGAGCGGCACCGATCCGGTGGCGGGCCTGTTCGTGGCGAGCCTCGCCCATCCGGACGGCAACGTGACCGGGGTCACCACCTACGTGCCGGAGCTGGCCGGCAAGCGCCTCGAGGTGCTCCGCGAATGCGTGCCGGACCTGCGCCGGGTGGCCATCCTGGCCAACCTTCGCAACCCGAGCAGCGCGGCCGAGGTGAAGGAGATGGAGACGGCGGGGCGGGGGCTCTCGATCGAGATCCACGTGCAGGACGCCCGCCTGCCCGAGCAGTATCCCGACGCCTTCGCCGCCATCGCCCGGGGCGGGTGGCGGGCCCTCGTGGTCACCGCGGACCCGGTGCTTTCCGGCAACCGGGAGCGAATCCTCCAGCTCGCGGCGCGCCACCGGCTGCCCACGATGTACGAGTGGAAGGAGATCGTGGAGATCGGCGGGCTCATGTCCTACGGCCCGAGCCTGTCCGAGGTCAACGGCCGGGTCGCGGTCTACGTGGACAAGATCCTGAAGGGCGCCAGCCCGGCCACGCTGCCGGTGGAGCGGCCCACCCGCTTCGAGCTCGCGGTCAACCTCAAGACCGCGGCCAGCCTGGGCCTCAAGATCCCCCCGGGGGTGGTGGCCCGCGCGGATCGCGTCGTCAAGTAGCGCCGCGCCCGCGCGGTCGCCTCAGGCGCGGGGCCGCGGGAACACGAACTTCTGCTCGGCCACGTCCCGGGGCCAGACCACGCGCGGCGCCTGCCCGAGGATCTGGAGCATCGCGGTGGAGGCGTTCGGATTGTCGCCCACCTCGTTGAAGACCACCGGGCCGGTGGAGACGGTCACCCCGCCCGCGAAGGACGTCTTCCGGATGGCGGCGACCACCGCGTCCGGATCGGTGGAGGCGGCGCGCTCGAGGACGTCGGCGATGACCTGGATCGCCTCGTAGGCGTAGGCCCCGCTCGCGTCGAAGTGCCGACCGCCCGAGCGCTTGGCGTACTCCGCCGCGATCTTCTGCGTCTCCGGCTTGCGGTAGTTCGCGTAGACCGTGCAGTCCATCACGTACTCGAGCTTGTCCTTGAGCTGCTGGATCTGCTTCGTCTCGTAGAGGCCGGGCGCGCCGGGGCTGATGATGCCCATGAGGTCGGCCCGCTGCCGCGCCAGCTCCTCCAGCAGCAGGATCGCGGTGGCCGGGCGGGTGACCGGGGCGAGCACGTCCGGCTTGGCCGAGCGGGCGCGGGCCACCTCGGTGGAGAGATCGACCGCGTTCTCGGGGTAGGGGATGACGTCGACCACCTCGTAGCCGGGATTGGCCGCCTTCAGCGCGGCCTGGAAGCTGTCGGTCTGCGTCTTGCCGAAGAGGTCGTTGCTGTACATGAGCACGATCCGCTTCGGGCTCACCCCCGCCTCGCGGAAGATCTCGGTCATGTAGCGGACCGCGTTGCGGCCGAAGGTGGCGCTGCCCGGGAAGATCCGGTAGACGTACTGGGTCTTCTGCTGGCCCTCGCGCACCGACTTGGCCGCGTTGGCGGTGGGGGCGTCGGCCGCCGAGATGTCGATGATGTAGGGCACGCGCCGCTGCTGGGCCAGGAGCGACAGGGTGGCCACGTGGGCCGAGTGGTAGGCCCCGGTCATGATCTGGGCGCCCGCGTTGATCAGACGGTCGGCCTCGGTGCGCGCCACGTCGGCCTTGGTCTCGCTGTCCGCGGTCAGGAGCTCGAGCCGCGCGCCCCCGAGCGACTTCACCCCGCCCGCCGCGTTGATCGCCTCGACCGCGAGCTGGGCCCCGAGGCGCTGGTCCTGCCCGACGTCGGCCATCGGGCCGCTCACCGGGTTGACCATTCCGATCTTCACCGTCCGCGGCTGGGCCCGCAGGAGCGCGGGGACCGACACGACCGCCGCCGTCAGGCCACCGAGAAACGTCCGCCGCGTCGAGCGAGTCCGGGTCATCGGGCCTTCCTCCTCGGGCCACCGCGTAGAAAGTAGCATACGTCCGCCCCGCGCTGGTCGGCCCGCCGGCCTCAAGGGCACCAAGCCCGGGGACCTCCCGCTCGAGCAACCGGGACCGTCGCCCGCGTGGAATAATGCGGTCATGGCGCCCGCGGGGGAACGCGGTGGCTACGACGTCATCGTGGTGGGGGCCGGCCACAACGGCCTGGTGACCGCGTGCTACCTGGCCCGCGCGGGCCGCCGGGTGCTGGTGCTCGAGCGCCGCGCCCTGGTGGGCGGCGCGTGCGTCACCGAGGAGACCTTCCCCGGCTACCAGGTCTCCACCGCGGCCTACGTCAACAGCCTCTTCCGCCCGGAGATCGTCCGGGACCTGCGGCTGCGCGAGTACGGCTTCGAGGTGCTCGCGCGCAATCCCTCCTCGTTCACTCCGCTGCCCGACGGGCGCTCGCTCACCCTGGGCCCCGACGCGGAGTGGACCCGCCGCGAGATCGCCAAGTTCAGCCCGCGCGACGCCGCCCGCTATCCGGAGTACGAGGCGATGCTCGAGCGGGTCGCCGCCTTCGTCGAGCCCACGCTCGGCATGACCCCGCCCGACCTGCTGCGCCCGGGGCCGCGCGATCTGCTCCGGCTGCTGGGCCTCGGCCGCGCGTTCGGTCGCCTGGGCGACGGCGCCTCGGAGGCGGTGGAGCTGCTCACCGGGCCCGCGCGCCCGATCCTCGACCGCTGGTTCGAGTCGGTCGAGCTCAAGGCGACGCTGGCCACCGACGCGATCATCGGGGCGATGGCGAGCCCGTCCACGCCCGGCACCGGCTACGTCCTCTTCCACCACGTGATGGGCGAGACCGACGGCCGCCGCGGGGTGTGGGGCTACGTGCGCGGCGGCATGGGCGGGCTCACCCAGGCCCTGGCCCGGGCCGCCCGCGACCTGGGGGTGGAGATCCGCTGCGAAGCGCCCGTCGCGCGCATCCTGGTGCGCGCCGGGCGCGTGACCGGCGTGGCGCTCGCCGACGGGGAGGAGCTGCGCGCTCCGGTGGTCGCGAGCAACGCCGACGCGCACGTGACCTTCCTGCGCCTGCTCGCCCCCGACACGCTGCCGTCCGCCTTCCGCGACGCGGTGGGCCGCATCTCCTACGAGAGCGCCTCGCTCAAGATCAACGTGGCGCTCGCGGAGCTGCCCGATTTCATCGCCTGCCCGGGCACGACCCCGGGCCCCCAGCACCGCGGGACCATCCACGTCTGCCCGGATCTCGACTACATCGAGCGGGCCTTCGACGACGCCAAGTACGGCCGCCCCTCGGCCCGTCCGGTGCTCGAGTGCACGATCCCCTCGGTGGTGGACCCGACGGTGGCCCCCGCGGGGCGGCACCTGATGTCGATCTTCGTGCAGTACGCGCCCTACACGCTGCGAGACGGGAGCTGGGAGGAGATGCGCGAGCCCTTCGCCGACCGCTGCTTCGCGCTGCTCGACGAGTACGCGCCCAACTTCAGCCGCTCGGTGCTGGCCCGGCAGGTGCTGGCCCCGCCCGATCTGGAGCGCGTGTTCGGCCTCACCGGGGGCAACATCTTCCAGGGGGCGATGACCCCGGGCCAGCTCTTCTCGCTGCGCCCGGTGCCCGGCCACGCCGGGTACCGCACGCCGGTGGGCGGTCTCTACCTCTGCGGGGCGGCCGCCCACCCGGGCGGCGGGGTCATGGGCACGCCCGGCTACAACGCGGCGCGGGAGATCCTCCGCGCGCGCCGCCCCCGCCTCACCACTTGAAGACCGACAGGAGGTTGTGGAAGTCGTCGGTCCAGGCGGAGACGGCCGGCTCCACGTCGAGGGACGCCGCGGTCCAGCGGGCGTCGGACGCCATCTCGCCGAAGTCCTCCCGCCGCCGGGCCAGGATCGCCCAGCTCGCCTCGACGCCGCCGCGGATGTCGCCGCTGTCTCCGTGCTGGACCATGCGCGCGTAGCGCCCGTCCTCGGCCAGCGCGGCCACCACCGGCTCGAGGCGCAGGTAGCGGTTCGAGATGTGGAGGGCCAGGATGCCGCGCGGGCCCAGCAGGTCGAAGTAGAGGCGGAGCGCCTCGCGGGTGAGCAGGTGGACCGGGATGGCGTCCGAGCTGAAGGCGTCCACCAGGATCACGTCGTAGCGCTCCTCGGGCCGGTCCCGCTTCACCGCCTCCATCCGGATGCGCGCATCGCCCAGCTCGAGCCGCATGGTCACCCCGCGGTCGCGGGCGTCGGTGGCGTAGGAGAAATAGGCCGGATCGAAGGCGATGTCGCGCACGAGCCGGTCGATCTCGTAGAACGTGACGCGATCGCCCGGTCGCGCGTAGGCCGCGAGGGTGCCGGTGCCGAGCCCGACCACCGCCATGTGCACGCTGCCGGCCCGTCCGTCGAGCTCGGTGAAGAGCTGCCCGATCGGGCCCTTGCGCTGGTAGTAGGACAAGGGCTCCGCGCGACGGGAGGGCTCGAGGCTCTGGCGCCCGTGGAGCGTGGTGCCGTGGCGCAGCTCGGTGTAGCCCTTGGGGTCGCGGTCGCGCGAGATGCGGAGCACGCCGAAGAAGGATCGGCTCTGCCGGATCTGGTCGCTGTTGCGCGCGTCCACGAAGCCCGAGATCAGGAGCACCGAGGCGAGGGCCAGGCCCAGGTGGAGCGGCCGGCGTCGCAGGAACCAGGCCACCACGAGGGGCGGGCCGTAGATCAGGAGCTTGTTCAGCAGGCGCTCGGCGGGATCGAGCCACTCGCTCACCCGCTCGCTGCTGAGGTCGAGCACCCGGGCCAGGAACGCGAAGTCGACGCGGAGGGTGGCCGACTCCGAGTAGAGCACCACGGTGAGCAAGACCGCGGCCGCCACCGCCAGCAGCGCGCGCCGCGCCCCGACCCCCAGCCCGAGCCCGAGGCTGCGCGGCGCGGCGAGGAGCACGCAGGCCAGCACCATCATCAGGGGATACTCGATCAGCGAGGAGAACACGAGCGGGGCCACCAGCGCGTTGAAGAGACCGCCCAGCACGCCGCCCACCGAGATCAGCAGGTAGAACTCGGTGAGGTGAAGCGGCCCCGGACGGTCCAGCGCCAGCGCTCCGTGGCAGGCGAGCGCGATGACGAAGAGCAAGGCGAAGTGCCAGAGCACGATGACCCAGATGCGCTCGGGCAGGGCCGAGACCATCAGGAAGATCACCAGCAGGCTGAGCGGCAGCGCGAGCGCCACCACCACGTGATGGAAGAGCCGCGGCCAGCGGCCGAAGGCGAGGATGAAGGTCAGCAGGTAGATCGCGAGCGGCAGCACCCAGAGCAGCGGCACCGCGGCCAGGTCGGTGGTGATGTAGGTGGTGATCCCGAGGAGCAGGCTCGACGGCACGAACGCGAGCACGACCCAGTGGATCCGCCGGGGCCACCGCGGGCGCCCCTCGACCGGCGCCGGCGCGGTCTCCGCCCCCGCGAGGGTGGGCCCCGGGGCGGCCGCGGGCTTCCACCAGAGGGTCAGCGCGCAGAGCGCGATGAGAATCGCCAGCGTCGCGTACCCCAGGCTCCAGAGCGCGGTCTGGCTGAGCCGGGTCGACCCCTGCAGGTGCAGGTGCGGCTCCACCAGGGTGGGATAGCCCAGGAGGGCCAGCATGCTGCCGAGGTTGCTGGCCGCGTAGAGAAAGTAGGGATCGCGCGCGGCCGGGTGCCCGGTATGGGTGAACCACCGCTGGAGTAGCGGAGCGGTGGCGCTCACCACCAGGAAGGGCAGGCCCACCGACAGCGAGAGGATCGTCAGCACGTCCAGGACCGGGTTGGCCTCGCCGCCGCGCAGCAGGCGCGGGTTCACCGCGAGGGGCAGAACCGCGAACGGTAGTGCGAGGACGACCAGGTGGACGAGGACCTGGCGCGAGGGCCGAACCCGGGCGGTGAGGGCGTGCGCGTAGGCGTACCCGCCGAGGAGCGCGGCCTGGAAGAACACCATGCAGGTGCTCCACACCGCGGGGGTGCCGCCCAGGAGCGGCAGGATCATCTTGCCCACCATCGGCTGCATCACGAAGAGAAGGGTGGCTCCCGTGAACAGGGTGAGCGCGTAGAGCAGCAGGACGGCGGTCAGACGGAGGATCCCCCAGTGGCCGCCTCGGGCGGCGGCACGTAGCATAGCCGCATCCGGGCCCGCGAGTCACGGTAGAATCGACCAGGCGATGCTCGCCTTGCCGCCCTCGCCCGGGCCCGTCCTCGGGTTCGGCGTGGACACCTTCGCGTTTCGCAACGACAGCCGGATCCACCACCGGGGCAAGCCGGACATCTACTGCAACCGGTGCTTCCTGATGGCGCGGGCGGTCGGGCAGTTCCGGCGCTTCGCGCGCTTCGAAGCCGATGGGCCCCGTCTGATGCCCGAGGCGTACGCCGCGCGCGTGTGGCAGGTGATCCGCCGCGGCGCCTGGCGGGCCCCGCTGCCCGCGGACCGTCGCGTGGTGATCCCGGGCTACCGGTCGCTCCACGCCTTCACCGGCGCGGAGGAAGCGGCGGTCAAGGCGGGGCTCCGCGGGCGATTCTGGACGCTCGTGCACCCCACGAACTGGCGCATGACCTTCCCCTCGCTGCCGGGGCAGCAGGAGCGAGTGGCCCGCGAGACGGTGGCCGAGCTGCGCGCGGGCCGGCCGGTGCAGCTCTTCCTGACCGACTTCCCGCGCATCGAGATGAATCACTCGGTGCTGGCCTTCGACTACCGGACGAGCGGGCCCGAGACGGTGGACTTCGTGGTCTACGATCCCAACGACCCGTCGACGCCGGGGATCGTCCGCTTCGACCGCCGCGACGAGCGCTTCCATCCCACGCCGCTCTGCGGGGTGTCGGTTCCGCGCTTTCGCGCTTTCCGGCAGTACTACTCGCCGCTGTTCTAGGGTCCCGGGCCCTCGAGCCGCCAGGCCGCGCCCTCGCGCCGCGCCACCTCCGGCTCGCGCTCCCACGAGAGCACCGTCGTCCACGCGCCCAGGCCGCGCAGGCGACCCGAGATCTCCCCGGTGGAGTAGATCCACGCCGTGCCGTTCACCAGGCGCACGTCGTCGATGCGGACCTGCGCCCGGACGGTGTCGTAGAGGGCGAACATGGCCAGGAGGTTGTCGCGGACGCTCGACTTGGTGATGGGACCGTTGCGATAGCGATCGGAGACGTAGACCAGCACGCCGGCGGAGTCCATCGCCTGGAACCGCCCGGTGGCGGCCGCGAGGGTCTGCTGCAGCTCGCTCACCGTCGCGGCGGGAGCGGGGGCGCCCGCCGGCGCGGCCGGCGCCTGGGCCTCCAGGCGGAGGGGCGTGGCGGTGGTCAGGGTGAGGGCGACAATCAAGACCGGCAGCACGGGCAAGACCGGCAGCACGGGCAAGACCGGCAGGACGGGCAAGACCGGCAGGGCGGGCAAGACCGGCAGGACGGGCATCCGCGACCCCGGCCGCCGCCCGACGTGGTTACGGATGCGCGGCTCCGTTCTGTCGCCGCCAGCGCGCCACCGCGCGACCGAAGCGCAGCGCGCGCAGCGGGGACTGGCCGCGACGCCGGCCCTCCCGGTAGCTGCGCAGCACCACCCACGCGAAAGCCACCGCGCGTGAGCGCCGCGCCAGCCGTCTGAAGCGTCGTGTCATCGGTACTCCTCCTGGAACAACTTACGCCCCGTACTCGTGTAAGCCTTACATCCTCCCGGACCGGCAGGAGGCGATTCGCTGGCTGGAGGCGGGCTTTCCTCGGCCTGGTATCACCCTTGCTCTCCTGTATGCGGGAGCGGGGCCAATTGCCCCCAGGAAAAAATGCAGCGGCAGAGGGCAGCAAGAGGAGGACCGGTCATGACGCGCTACATCACCTTCGTCGCAGTCGCGGGGCTCGTGGCGTTGCAGGGCGGAGCGGTCGTGGCCTGGGGCGCGGCCCAGTCGGCGCACCCGCTGCAGCCGACCGGGCGCATCGCCCGGCTCGATCGGGGTGCCGGGGTGATCGAGGGCAAGCTGACCCGGGTGGATGGCCGGACCGAGACGGTCGACGTCTCGATCGGCCTGCTGGGCCTCCTCGGCAAGACGATCGAGGTCAACCACGACACCCTGATCCAGGTGAACGGCCGCGAGGCGCGGTTCGCCGACCTCCAGGAGGGGGCGAAGGTGAAGGCGTTCTACGAGGAGCGCGGGGCCAAGCTCGTCGGGACTCGCCTCGAGGTGACGACCGGCGGGTAGACTCGAAGTACTCCCTAGAAGTACTCCAGGGTTCCGGGCTCGGCCAGCATCTTGAGCCGGAGCCCGGCCATGAAGACGAGGTAGGGGTGGGCGCCGCGGGCCACCAGCGCATCGCGATCCATGCGGCGCAGGTCGGCCCGCTCGCCCTCCGTCAATCCCAGCTCGCCGGTGACGGCCTGCGCGTCGGCGAGGAAGCGCTCCGCGAACTCCCGGTCCGACTTCAGCGAGTAGAGGCACCGGTTCAGCGCGTAGGCGCTCGCCGGCGGGAAGCGGTAGTGCGCGGTCTCGCTCATCGCGGGCTCAGAGCGGCCATTCCACCACCGCGTTGCCGTGATGCCACGACGGCTCGTAGCAGTAGACTTCCGCCCGCACGTCGCCCACCGCGCCCAGGAGGGTGATCCAGGTCCGCAGCTCGATGTTGCCCCGCTTGTCGAGCTCCTCGCCGGTGAGCCGGCCGAGCTCCCGCCCGCGGCCGTCGGCCAGCGCCTCGAGCAGGCCGCGGTCGTACTCGAACTCGGGGGAGGCGTAGCGCTCGGTCCCCGGGAAGTGGGACATGCCGCCCGAGGCGATGAGCGCGACGCGCTCCGGGCGCGCGCGCAGGATCTCGCCGAGGGCCTGGCCCCAGGCGTGGCAGCGGGCCGGGGTGGGCTGGGGCGGCAGGTACACGTTCACGTGCAGGGGAACGATGGGCCGCGCGGGCTCCGGCATCGCGAAATGCAGCGGCACGTAGAACGCGTAGTCGAGCTTGGCGTCCTGGGTGTAGAGCAGGTCGAAGCCGCGCTCGATGCCCTGCTCCACCACCGCGCGGGCCAGCTCCTCGTGGATGTCGAAGCGGTACCGGTAGGGGCCGAAGGTGCCCGCGCACTCGCGGCCCACGTAGACCGCCAGCGCCGGCACCGCGTCGAGGAAGAACGCCTCCACGTGGTCGCCCGCGATCACCGCGAGGGCGTCGGGGCGGAGCGCCTCGAGCCGCTGCTTGACCCGCGCCATCGCCGCATGCACGCGGAGGACCAGCGCGCGGTCCTCGGTCTCCGGCCGGAT
>WNFF01002516.1_pt1 | contig 46269 bp, 45 predicted proteins | sample 5400441 | NCBI WGS metagenome assembly WNFF01 (sample SAMN13153345, study PRJNA577476) | soil metagenome | isolation source: 120 cm saprolite under Douglas fir tree site 2 hole 3 replicate 1 | place: USA:California | collected 2015-04-18 | reverse complement strand
TTGAGGCGTGCGCCGGTCGCGAAGAGGCGCTCGTAGGTGCCGGGTCGGCGCAGCTCGGCCAGGGTGGCCAGGCCGGCCGCGGCGGCGATCGGGTTGCCGTTGAGCGTGCCCGCCTGTTGCACGAACTCGCCGGTGCCGTCGAGGTCGTGGGAGAAGTGACGCATGATGTCCCGCCGGCCCGCCACCGCCGCGAGCGGGAAGCCCCCACCCACGATCTTGCCGAAGGCGGCCAGATCCGGCACCACGCCGTAGTGCTGCTGGGCGCCCCCGTAGGCGAAGCGGAAGCCGGTGACGATCTCGTCGAAGATCAGCGGGATGTCGTGTCGCGCGGTGACCGCGCGCACGCCCTGGAGAAAGCCCGGCTGCGGCACGATCAGCCGCTGGAATGGCTCCATGATCACCGCGGCGAGATCGTGGTGGTGCGCCTCGATCATGGCCTCGGCCTCGGCCAGGTCGTTGAACGGGGCGACCAGGACCTCGCCCTGGATCGCGTGCGGGATGCCGGCCGAGTCCGGGGTCGGGGCCGGGAACGCCTTCGGCTCGCGCGGGCCGACGCTCATCAGGGAATAGTCGTGCACCCCGTGGAAGCCGCCCTCGAACTTCAGGATCTTGTCCCGCCGGCGATAGGCGCGCGCGACCCGCAGCGCGAAGAAGGTCGCCTCGCTGCCGCTGCCGCAGAAGCGGACCTGCTCCGCGCACGGCACCCGCCCGGCAGATCTCCTCCGCGAGCGACAGCGTGGGCTCGCTGAGCTGGAAGTAGGTCGTGCCCTTCCGGAGCTGCGCCTCCACCGCGGCCACCACCGCGGGGTGGGCGTGGCCCAGCACCAGCGGGCCGCTGCCCAAGATGTAGTCAATGTACTCGCGGCCCGAGAAGTCGTAGAGGCGCGGCCCATGCGCCTCCCGGACCACGAACGCGAGCTCCTGCGGCGCATAGTATCCGCCCAGGACTCCTCCCGGGAGGACCCGCATCGCCTTCTGGAGCAGGGCTTCTTCGTCGGGGCTACGGCCGGCCGGACCTGCCATTCCACCTCGCTGGGACGGAGAGATTGGCGGGTTTTATACCGTAAAGCCCTCCACCGTGCAAGGGGGCGAAGCGCGGAGGCCTAGGAGGACAGGCCGGAGGCCCGCAGCGCGAGCCGGATCCGGTGCCGCTCGTCGTCGGAAATCGCGGTGAGAGGCGGCCGCACGTGCGCGGCCGGGATCCGGCCGAGGAGGGCGAGGGCCTCCTTCATCCGGTTGTGCATGTCCACGAACGGCGGGGCGTAGAATACGCTGACGAGCGGCGCCATGCGATCGTTGAGCCGGCGCGCCTCGTCGAGGCGGCCCGCCTGCACCGCGGCGAACAGGGCCGCCTGCAGATCGGCGGTCACGCTGCCCATCCCGGAGATGCACCCGTCGGCGCCGAGCAGGAAGCTCGCCATCAGCGACATGGTGAACGAGGACATGACCGCGACCGGGCGTCCGGTCGCGCGCACCGCCCGCAGGTTCTTCTCGTAGGAGACGATCTCGTTGGACCAGTCCTTGACCGCGGCGACCGTCGGGATCTTGCAGAGCTCGGCCAGGGTCTCGGGGCTGTAGCCGATGCCGGACGCGACCGGGTACTCGAAGACCACGAGCGGCAGGTCCACCGCGTCGGCCAGCGTCTGGAAGTGACGGAGCACCATGTCCGGCTTGATCTGCGCGCCCCACATGAAGAGCGTGGGCGGGAAGATCAGCAGCCCGGCCGCGCCCGCGGCCCGCGCGTCGCGCGCGAGCTCCACCGCCTCCAGCGTGCCGTCCGAGTAGACGCCGGTGACCACCGGGACCTTGCCCGCGACCTCGTCGAGGGCCACGTCGAGCGTGCGCCGTCGCTCCTCGCGGGTGAGCGAGGCCACCTCGGCCGCGTGGCCGTTGGCCACCAGGCCGGTGACGCCGGGCGCGTCCACGAGCCAGCGGAGATGCTTGCGGTAGGCGGGCTCGTCGATGGCGAGGTCGGCGGTGAACGGCAGGATGTTGGCCGGCATGCAGCCGTGGAAGCGCAGTCCGTGGGTCATGACGTCGACCTTAGCATGGCGCCCTTCACCAGCGCGCCAGCTCGTCGGCCAGCTCCTTGGCCGAGAGGACGCGGGCGTAGGCGCGGCGGATGATGTCGAGGGTGGCGCGCTGGATCTCGGGCCAGAGCGTGGCCACGCCGTCTTCCACCACCAGCACTCGGTACTCCCGGTTGAAGGCGCCGATCACGGTGGCCAGCACGCAGATGTCGGTCATGGTCCCGGTGACCACCAGGGTGGTGACGCCCCGGGCCCGGAGCGCCCCGTCCAGCACCGTCCCGTTGAAGCCGTCGTAGTAGTGCTTGCGCACCACCAGCTCGTCGGCGCGCGGCGCCAGCTCCGGGACGACGCTCGCGCTCGGGTCGCCCTCGAGGCAGGAGGACGAGGGCCGGCCGAAGCCGGTCGCGGCGCCCGGCGCCGCGCGCCGGTGCTCCGGGTGGAGCTCGCCGACCAGGAGCGGCGCGGCGGGCGAGTAGGTGAACTCGGTGAAGACCACCGGCAGGCCCTTCTCCCGGAAGATCGCGAGTAGCTCCTGGATCCGCGGCAGCGCCTCGCGGGCCGGCGGGACCTCCATGACCTGGCCCTCTTCCACGAAGCCGCGCTGCATGTCGACGACGAGGAGCGCGGTGCGGCCGGGATCGAGGGGCAGGGCGGTGCGGAAGACGTCGTCGCGGTGCGGCGGGCGCTCCTCTACTTCCTTGGGCATTTCTGGTATACGCTCGGCTCGCCTTTGGCTGCGCCTCGCATTACCACGCCGAGACGGAGAACGCGTTGGGGATGTGGCGGATCGCCTTGACCGCGCCCTCGTCGTTGAAGATCACCGAGACCACGTCGAAGCGGCAGGAGACCTGCCGCAGCCGCTTGAGCTTGAGATAGCCGTGGGCGAGCTTCCCGAGCCGGTTCTGCTTGCGGGTGTTGACCGCGGCCTGGGGCGGGTCGCCCTCCATGTCCCGCCGCGTCTTCACCTCGACGAAGACGAGGGTCTTGCCCTCCTTCGCCACGAGGTCGATCTCCCCCGCGCGGGTGCGGACGTTGCGTTCCAGGATCGCGAAGCCGCTGCGGGCCAGGAAGCGGGCGGCCTCCTCTTCCCCTCTCTCTCCGGTGACCTTTCGAGTGTCGGTGGGCACGGGCACTACTCCTTACGCATCGGCGTCGATCCACTGCAGCTCGGTACGGGAGAACAGGGTCAGCTGGCTCCAGATCCCCGCGAAGGTGCGGCGGTGCAGGGGGCAGGGGCCGTGGCGCTCGAGCGCGTCCCGGTGCTCCGGGGTCGCGTAGCCCTTGTGGCGGACGAACCCGTAGAGCGGGAACTCCCGATCCGCCTCTTCCATGATCCGGTCGCGCGTCACCTTCGCCACGATCGAGGCCGCCGCCACCGAGGCCGAGCGCCGGTCGCCCTCGACCAGGTTCCGCTGCGGGCAGCGCAGGCCCGGGACCTCCACGAAGTCGGTCAGCACCAGCTCCGGCTCCAGGGCCAGCGCGCCCAGCGCCTGGGCCATGGCCAGACGGGTGGCCTGCAGGATGTTGATGCGATCGATCGTGAGGTGATCCACCACCGCCACGCCCACTCCCAGTGCCCTCGCGTGAATGATCTCGAACAGCCGCGCCCGCTCCAGCGGGTCCAAACGCTTCGAGTCGTCGACCCCGCGAATCCGCTCCCCCGGCGCCAGCACCACCGCCGCCGCCACCACCGGCCCCGCGAGCGGCCCGCGGCCCGCCTCGTCGACGCCGGCGAGACGGCTCACTCCCCGCCGCCAGGCGGCGCTCTCGAAGCGGTACGGCGCTTCCGGCGCCACGGCCGGGTCTAGCTCGAGTGCTCGCCCGAGGCCGGGACCACCGCGACGCGCTTCTCCTTGAGCCGCGCCGCCTTGCCGACCAGGTCGCGGAGGTAGTAGAGCTTCGACCGCCGCACGGTGGCCCGCTTCATCACCTGGATCTTGTCGATCCGCGGCGAGTGCACCGGGAACGTGCGCTCCACCCCGACCCCGTAGGAGATGCGGCGCACCGTGAACGAGGCCCCGGTGCCGCCCCCGCGCCGGCGGATCACCACGCCCTCGAAGGCCTGCAGCCGCTCCTTCTCACCCTCGACGACCTTGACCATCACCTTGACGGTGTCCCCGGGCTTGAAGCCGCCCCGGTCCTTCTTGAGATCGCCCGCCTCGACGATTCGGATCGCTTCCATGATCTGACGCTCCTCGCTCGCTGAAGTTAGTCCAGGAAATCGGCCGGGGTCCGGCCCTGCCGGAAGCCGTCCGTCCACTTCTGCTCTTCCGGCGTGAGATCCGCCGTTTCCAGGAGATCGGGCCGCCGCTGCCACGTGCGCCAGAGCGACATCAGCTGGCGCCACCGCGCGATCCTTCCGTGATCGCCGGAGCGCAGCACCTCGGGCACCGCCGCGCCGCGGAAGACCTCGGGCCGCGTGTACTGCGGGTGCTCGAGCAGTCCGCGTGCGAACGAGTCGCGGGTGGGCGCGTCCTCGTCGCCGAGCACGCCCGGCAGCAGGCGCACGATCGCGTCGGTGACCACCAGCGCCGCCGGCTCGCCGCCGCTCAGCACGTAGTCGCCGATGGACAGCTCCTCGTCGACCAGGGTCTCGCTCACCCGCTCGTCCACGCCCTCGTAGCGGCCGCATAACAGAATGAGGCGCGGCCGGCCCGCGAGCTCGCGCGCCACCTCCTGGCGAAACCGCCGCCCGGCCGGTCCCAGCAGGATCACTCGCGCGTCGGCCCCGTCGGGCCGCAGCGCGTCCACCGCGGCGGCCAGCGGCTCCGGCTTGAGGATCATGCCGCCTCCGCCGCCAAACGGCGGCTCGTCGGTCACCCGGTGCCGCCCCGGCGCGTATTCCCGCAGGTCGTGGACGCGGACGTCGACCAGGCCGCGGGCGCGGGCCCGGCCCAGGATCGACTGGCCGAGCGGGATCTCGAGCATGGCCGGGAAGAGGGTGACGATGTCGATCCTCACAGCTCGAGCAGCCCTTCCGGCGGATCGATGACGATGCGGCGATCCGCCACGCTGACCTCCACCACGATCGACGGCACCGCCGGGATCAACCGCTGGCGGTGCTCGTCGTCCTCGACCACCCACAGGTCCTGTGCCCCGCTCTCCACCCGGACGAACCGGCCCACCGGCTGCCCGTCGCGCGTCTCCACCACCGCGCCCTCCATCTGCCAGGGATAGAACTGCCCCTCGGGCAGGGGCAGCACCTCGTCGCGCTCCACCGCCAGGAGCCGTCCCTGGAAGCGGCGGGCCGCTTCCGGCGAGTCGACCCCGTCCATGCGGACGAAGATGGTCTCGCCCTCGAAGCGGCACGAGGCGATGCGGCATTCCTCGCGCCGATCCCCGCGGGGCTCCCAGAGCACGCAGCGGTCGAGCTGGCCGAAGCGCTCGCGGGGCCGATCGGTGAGCGGGCGCACCTTGAGCTCGCCGCGCAGCCCGAAGGGCCGCAGCACCTCCCCGACCGCGACGAGGGGGGCGTCCGTCACGATGGGCTACGCCTTGGCGGCGGCTCCCGCGGCCCGCGCCAGCAGGTTCTTCACCGTGTTGCTGGGCTGCGCGCCCTTCTTGATCCACTCGTTCGCACGCTCCACCTCAATCTTCAGGGTGGGTGGATTCGTGAGCGGGTTGTAGTGCCCGAGCACCTCGATGAACTTGCCGTCCCGCGCCGCGCGCGAGTCGGCCACCACCACGCGGTACGCCGGCTTCCGCGTCGTCCCCGTCCGTCTCAGCCTGATGTGAACCGCCACTGGTCACCTCTCTCTGGGTTGTCCTGCGTCGCCTACTCGTCCAGGCCTCAGCGCGGCAGGAAGGGCAGGGCGCCCTTGAGCTTGCCCATGCGCCCTTCCATCTGCTTGAGCCCCTTCATCATCTTCTTGAGCTGGGCGTACTGCTTGAGCAGCCGGTTCACGTCCGACACGCTCGTGCCGCTGCCCCGCGCGATCCGCGCGCGGCGGCTGCCGTTGATCACCGCCGGCTCCCGCCGCTCGAGCGGGGTCATCGAGGCGATGATGGCCTCGTACCGGTGCAGCTCCTTCTCCTCGCCGGCCATCTCCTTGGGCAGACCCTTGGCCCCCTTGAAGAAGGGCACCATGTCCATGAGCTGGCCGAGCGGCCCCATGGAGCGCAGCTGCTTGAGCTGCGAGGCGAAGTCCTCGAGGGTGAAGGCGTCGTCCCGGATCTTCTGGGCGAGCACCTCCGCCTGCTCGGCGTCCACCGAGGCCTGGGCCTTCTCCACCAGCGAGAGCACGTCGCCCATCCCGAGGACGCGCTGGGCCAGCCGATCGGGATGGAACGGCTCGAGCGCGTCGGTCTTCTCACCCACGCCGACGAACGCGATGGGCCGGCCGGTCACTTCGCGCACCGACAGGGCCGCGCCGCCGCGCGCGTCGCCGTCCATCTTGGTGAGGATCACCGCGTCGATGCCGATGGCCGCGTTGAACTTGTCGGCCACCGTGACCGCGTCCTGGCCGGTCATGGCGTCCACCACCAGCAGGACGTGATGCGGTCCCACCGCCTTCTTGATCGCCCGCAGCTCCTCCAGCATCTCCTCGTCGATGTGCAGCCGCCCCGCGGTGTCGAGGATGAGCGGCGACAGCCCCCGCCGCGCCGCCTCGTCGCGCGCCGCGGAGGAGATGTCGACCGGGCGCTGATCGGCCTCCCCCACCACCGGGACCCCGAGCTGCGCGCCCAGGGCCTTCAGCTGGTCGATCGCGGCGGGCCGGTAGACGTCGGCGGCGACCAGCAGCGGATGCTGGCCCTGCTTCTGGAAGTGGCGGGCGAGCTTCGCGGCGCTGGTGGTCTTGCCGGAGCCCTGCAGGCCGATCAGCATGACGACCGTCGGTGGGTGCGAGGCCATGGCCAGGCGATGGGCGGAGCCCCCGAGCAGCTCGACCAGCTCGTCGCGCACCACCTTGACCACCTGCTGGCCCGGGGTCAGCGACTGCAGCACGTCCTGCCCGACCGCCTTCACACGGACGCGCTCGACGAAGCTCTTCACGACCTTGAAGTTGACGTCGGCCTCCAGTAAGGCCACGCGCACCTCGCGCAGAGCCTCCTGGATGTTGTCCTCCGTCAACCGGCCGAAGCCACGGAGCCGGTCGAGGATTCCGGTCAGACGACTGGTCAGACTGTCGAGCATTGCGTTACCACCTGGAAGACTGCGTCTGGAAACGCTAAAGAGTACTGACGGGAGCCCAAAAAGTCAAGCGCTTTTCGCTACTTCCGACGCACGCCTCAATGCCGCCACCGCGGCCCCCGGATCCGAAGCACCGAAAACCGAGGACCCGGCTACCAGCACCGTGGCACCGGCCCGGGCCAGGGGACCCGCATTGTCCACCTTCACGCCGCCGTCCACGGACACCAGGACGTCGCGGGAGCCCAGGAGGGCCCGCAGCCGGCGGATCTTCTCGTAGGCGGTCGGGATGAAGGACTGCCCGCCGAAGCCCGGATTGACCGACATGACGAGCACCAGGTCGAGGTCGTCGAGCACGTATTCGAGCACCTCGGGCGCCGTGGCGGGGTTCAGGGCGACCCCGGACTTGGCGCCCGCCTCCCGGATCAGCGAGAGGGCCCGCTCGAGATGGGGGCAGGCCTCGACGTGGATGGTCAGGTAGTCCGCGCCCGCCTTCACGTAGGTCTCCACCCAGCGCTCCGGCTCCTCGATCATCAGGTGGACGTCGAGCGGCAGCCGGGTCCGCTTCCGGATCGACTCGATGACCGGGGGCCCGATGGTGAGGTTGGGCACGAAGTGGCCGTCCATGACGTCGATGTGGAGCTGGTCGGCCCCGGCCGCCTCCACCCGCGCGATCGCCTCCCCCAAGGCGGCGAAGTCGGCGGACAGGATGCTCGGCGCGATCCTCATGGTGCGACCTTACCCGAAAGCCGCGGGGCCCGCAAAGGGCCCGGGCCTGCGTCCGGTCAGGACCGGGCCACGCGGGCCAGGCGGATCGCGGTGAACCCGTCGGTTCCGTGGACCTGGGGCAGGCAGCGGATGAATCCGGCGGCGTCCGGGGGCACCGGGAAGTCCGCCGGTGGGTCCAGCCGCCAGCCCGGGTGGCCATCGAGGAATGCCCGCACGATCAGGTCGTTCTCGTCCGGCTCGAGGGAGCAGGTGGCGTAGACGAGGCGCCCGCCGGGGCGGGCCAGCGTGGCTGCCGCCGACAGGATGCCTCGCTGCTTCTCGGCCAGGCGCCCGAGGTCCGCCTCCTCGCGGTTCCACTTCACGTCGGGGTTGCGGCGCAGCACGCCGAGGTTCGAGCACGGGGCGTCCACGAGCACCCGGTCGCACCGGCCTTTCCAACGCCCGCTCACCGTGGCCACCCCGCCGGCGTGGGCCTCGACGATCTCGACGCCGAGCCGGGCGGCCGCCTGGGTCAGCAGCCGCAGCCGGGCCGCATTGGGATCCATGGCCACGATCCGGCCTCGGTTGGCCATGAGCTGGGCCAGGTGGGTGGTCTTGGTGCCGGGAGCGGCGCAGGTATCCGCGACCAGCTCGCCGGGCTGGGGATCGAGCAGGCGCGCGACCAGCATCGACGCCTCGTCCTGGATGGTGCACCAGCCCGCCGTGAACGCGGCCCAGCGGCCGACGGCCCCGCGTCGCACCGTGAGGCCCTCGGGAGCCAGCGAGGTGGGATCGGTCTCGGCCAGCTCCTCGTCTCGGAGGCGGGCGGCCAGGTCCTCGCGGGTGATCCGAAGGGTGTTCGCCCGGATGGTCACCGGCGGGCGCTCGTCGAGCGCGGCCATGAGGCGCTCCGCTTCCTCCATTCCGTAGCGCGAGATCCAGCGCGCGGCCATCCAGTCCGGAAAGGACCAGCGCACGCCGGCCGCCTCGACCGGGAGCGCGGGCGGGCGCGGCGGGCCCGGCGCGCGCGTGAGGGAGCGCAGCACCGCGTTGACGAACTCGGCGGGCCCCGGCACGCGCGACTTGAGCCGGGCCACGCTCACCGCCTCGTCAACCGCCGCCCATCGCGGCACGCGGTCGAGGAAGATCAGCTGGTAGGCGGTGAGCCGCAGGAGCGCCCGCACCCAGGGATCGAGCTTGGCGAGCGGCCGGTTGAGATGCGGGGTGATCCGCCAGTCCAGGTGGCGACGCCAGCGGAGCGTGCCGAACACGATCTCGGTGCAGAGCGCGGCGTCGCGAGGGTCCAGGCGCGCGCGCTCGAGTGCGTGCTCGAGGGCGATGTCGGCGAAGGCGCGGTCGCGCTCCACCCGCACCAGGATGTGGAGTGCCTCGTAGCGCGCCTGCGAGACCGGGCCGGCGCGGAGCACCGGGCTCATGGCGTGGGCTCGCTCACGCGGGCGCCCGGCTCGAGGCGAGCGCCGCGGAGGAAATCGGCCCAGGGCATGGCCTTGCGATTTTCCGGCCGGACCTCGATCGGGAGGAGAAGGCCGGAGCCGGTCGCAATGCCGAGGCCTCCAAACCCCTCACCCTGCCCTCTCCCCTCAGGGGAGAGGGTGACGAGGGTGCCGGGCGTGGCGGTGGTGGGGCCGGGGAGGGCGGTGGCGCGCCAGATCAGGAGGCGCCCTGCCGGCGTGAGCAGGGCGGCGCCCGGCCACGGGTTGCACCCGCGGATCCGGTTGACGAGGTCGCGGGCCGGCTCGGCCGGCCGGAGCCAGCCGTCTTCCTTCTTGAGCCGAGGGGCCAGGGTGGCCTGCGCCGCGTCCTGCGGGATGCGGGGCAGCGTGTCGATCTCCTCGAGCGTCCGCAGCAGGAGCCGCGCGCCGATCCCGGCCAGGCGCGCCGACAGCTCGCCCGCGGTCTCGTCGGGGCCGATCGCGGTCGGCTCGCGCAGCAGCACGGCCCCGGTGTCCATGCCCGGGTCCATCTGGAAGGTCGTGATCCCGCTCTCGGTCTCGCCGCGGATGATGGCCCAGGCGATCGGCGCGGCCCCGCGATACCGCGGCAGGATCGAGGCGTGGACGTTGATCGAGCCATGGGTCGGCACGTCGAGCACGGCCTTGGGCAGGATCTGGCCGAAGGCCGCGACCACCGCGACGTCGGCCCGGTACTCGGCGAGGCGCGCGGGCCAGCCCGGATCGCGCAGCCGCGGCGGCTGGAGCACCGGCACGCCGGCCTCCGCCGCGCGACGCTTCACCGGCGAGGCGGTCAGGGGGCGGCCGCGTCCCGCCGGCCGATCGGGCTGGGTGATCACGGCCACGACGTGGTGATGTGCGAGCAGGCCCTCGAGGGTCGGCAGGGCGAAGGCGGGGGTGCCGTAGAACAGGACGCGCGGCCCCCGCTCGCTAGAGGGCGAAGGCGTGGTGCGCGGTCTCCTTGGGGAAGCCTTCCTTCTGGATCTTCTTCTTGATGCGGTCCCGCGTGACCGGAGGCAGGCGGTCGATGAACAGCACGCCGTCCAGGTGATCCATCTCGTGCTGGACCACGCGCGCCTTGAGCCCGCTCGCCTCGAACGACAACGGCTTGCCGTCCGCGTCGAGCGCCGAGACGATGATGGACCGGCTCCGCTCCACGTCCGCGAAGATGCCGGGTAACGAAAGGCAACCTTCTTCTTCGCGAATAGTCCCGCTCCGGGACTCGATGACCGGGTTGATGAGGGCCTGGACTCCGCCCTTGCTGTCGTCCATCACCAGGATCCGGTGAGACAGGCCAACCTGGGGGGCGGCCAGACCGATACCCACCTGGTGCCACATGGTCTCGGTCATGTCGGCGATGATCCGCTTGATCTCGGGGGTGATGTCGCGGACCGGCGCGGCGACCTGCCGCAGCACCGGGTCGCCGTACAGCTTCACCGTCAGCACGGCCACTGGGCGCGTCTCCTCTGGACCGCCTGCGTCTCAGGCATTTGCCTGCGGGTCCATCTCTACTTCTACCATACCGGCTGCGCCGCGTCGCTTCCCGAGCAGCGGTGCCAGCGCGGGCGCCAGCCGATGCGGCAGGTCGGCCGGCCCCTTGACGACGAATCGCCAGCGGCGATTGCGCGCGCCGGCCGGGCTGGCCGAGGCGGGCGGGTAGACCGTGAGGAGGGCAATGCCGCGCAGGGCCGCCGCGCATTCTTCCGCGAGGGCGCGCGCCCGGCCGTCCTCGCGGGCGCGGCCCGAGATCTCGCACAGGCGCCGGAAGGGCGGGTAGCCCAGCTCGGCCCGGAAGCGCAGCTCCTCCTTGTAGAACGCGGCGCGATCCTGCGCCTGGACGGTGCGGACCGCGTAGTGCTCGGGATGCTGGGTCTGGACGACCACGCGCCCTTCGGGCATCACCGCTTCCGCCGCCGCCCACAGGAGCTCCCAGGTGCGCTCGCCGGCCCGGAAGTCGGGCACGCGGAGCATCGCGTCCAGGGCGATGAAGCCGACGCAGCCCACCGAGCGCGTCGGGAGCGTGCGCAGCAGGGCCGGGGTGCCGATCACCACCTGGGCCTCGAGGTTCTGCCGCGAGACGGTCAGGCGCGGGAAGCGGCGGACCACCGAGGTCTGCACGCGCTCCGCGTCCCAGCCGAAGGGCGACAGGCGATGGCCGCCGCAGTCGGCGCAGTGATCGGGCGGGGCGTCGGCCCCCGCGCAGAGCGGGCAGCGCAGCTCGCGGCGGTCTCGCGAGAGGGCCCGCGGCACCCCGCAGTCCGGGCAGCGGAGGATGGCCCCGCAGTCGTCGCAGGCGAGTGCGGCGGCCCGCCGGCTGACGATCAGCGCGGCCCGGCGGCCCTGCTTCGTGCTGTCCTCGATGGCGCGGGTGAGGGGCAGGGTGAGCGGGTGGTTGCGCAGGATGCCGCGGGTGTCCGCGGTCAGGACCTGGGGCCAGGGGCCGGGGAGAGCCTCGGCGCGGACGATCTGTCCGTCCTGCGCGCGCCACCAGGTCTCCACCGATGGCGTCGCGGAGAGCAGCAGCAGGCGGCTCCCGTCGAGCGCGGCGCGGCGCAGGAGCAGATCGCGCGAGTGCAGGCGTGGCGCGCCCGGCGGCTTGTGGGCCGGGTCGTGCTCGTCGATCAGGGCCAGGGTGGCCGGGGGCGGCAGCGGGGCGAGCAGGGCGGAGCGGGTCCCGACCACCACGCGGCTGCGCCCGCGCGAGGCCGCGAACCAGGCGCGGCGTCGCTCCGGCTCGGGCACCCCGCTGTCGAGGCGGGCCGCGTCGAGGCGACGCGCCCAGCGCGCGGCGGCCTCGCGGTCGGGCGCGATCACGAGCGCGGCGCCGGTCTCCCGCTCGAGGCACTCGGCGAGCCGGGCCTCGCGGCGATGGTCCGTCCAGAGCTCGGGCTCCTGCGCGGGGCCCGCCACCGGAGCGGCGGGCGGCGAGACGGTCTCCGCCGCGAAGGGACGCGGCGGCGGCGGCAGCAGGGACAGGAGCGTGGAGCCCCACGACGAGAGACTCTCGCCGGCGGCCCAGCGCGTCAGCTCGAGCGCGGCGTCCGACAGCACCGGCACCGGCTCGACCGCGCGCTGGAGCGGCTTCAGCGCGGTCGCGTCGCCTTCGCGGAGCGCGACCACCACCCCCACGCGGCTCCGGCCGTGGAGCGGCGCGCTCACCCGCTGCCCGCGGGTGACGTCGAGGCCCGCCGGCACTGCGTACGAGAACGCGTGGTCGATGGGGATATCGAAGACGATATCCGCGATCAACCGCCGGTCCGCCCGCCGTCGTTCGCGCGCGCGTCGTATTCGCGCCGCGCCAGCTTCAGGTCGTCCCAGGCCATGCGCTTGAACTCCTGGCCCGGGTTGCGCAGCAGGAACGCGGGATGGAAGGTCGGCACCAGCACCGCGGTGCGGAAGCCGTAGGTCTTGCCGCGCAGGCGCGTGATGCCTTCCTTGGTGCCGATCAAGGTCTGGGCCGCGAAGTTGCCGAGGGCCAGGATGACGTGGGGGCGCACCGTGTCGATCTGGGCCATCAGGAACGGGCTGCACGCCGCGACCTCGTCCGGCTCCGGATTGCGGTTGCGCTCGGGGCGGCACTTCACCACGTTCGCGATGTAGCAGTCGCGCTCGCGATCGAACCCCACCGAGGCCAGCATCTTGGTGAGGAGCTGACCCGCGCGCCCCACGAAGGGCAGGCCCTGCCTGTCCTCCTCCTCGCCGGGCCCCTCGCCCACCACCATGAGGCGCGCGCGCGCGTGGCCCGAGCCGAAGGCCACGTTCGTGCGGCTCTTGCAGAGCTTGCAGAGCTGGCAGCCCTGTCGGGCGCGCTCCTGCTCGCGCAGGGAGTCGGCCGGGTCGGGGAAGGGCACGGAGGCGAGGGTCAGATCCCGGAGTCCGAGGTCGCGATGGTGCCGGAGGGTATCGGCGAGCCCGCGCAGGGCCAGGGCCACGGCCTCCCGCGGGTCGCTCATCCGGCTAGCGCGCGGTGCGGTCGGGCGTCCCGGCGCGCTGCGCCGCGCGCAGGCCGAGCACCCGGTCGAGGATGGCGTCGGCCACCTCGAGCTTGCTCATCCGGGGAAGGTCGGCCACGCCGCCCCAGCGATCCAACAGCGTCACCTGGTTGTCGTCGGCCTCGAAGCCGATGCCCTGCACGCTCACGTCGTTGGCGACGAGGAGATCGACGCCCTTGGCCTCGAGCTTGGCCGCCGCGTTGGCGCGCACGTCGTTGGTCTCGGCCGCGAAGCCCACCAGGAAGGCCCGGCCCTTGCGAGCGGCCAGCTCGCGGAGGATGTCCGGGTTCGCCACCAGGTCGAGCGCGAGCCCCTCGTCCTTCTTCGACTTGATCTTGGTCGCGCTCGGGCGCTTGACCCGGTAGTCGCCCACCGCGGCCGCCTTGATGACGATGGTGGCCCGCTCGAGGTGCTGGAGCGCGGCCTCGCGCATGTCCTCCGCGGTCTGCACCGGCACGTAGACCGCGCCGGGCGGCGGGGTCAGCGCGGTGGGCCCCGAGATCAGGGTCACCTCGGCGCCGCGCCGCAGGGCCGCGGTCGCCACCGCCTGGCCCATCTTGCCGGAGGAGCGGTTCGAGATGTAGCGCACCGGATCGATGGGCTCGCGGGTGGGGCCCGAGGTCACGAGCAGACGCTCGCCGGCCAGGTCGCGCCGCGGGGCGAGCAGGCGCTCGAGCGCCTCCACGATGGCGTCCACCTCCGGCAGGCGTCCCCGCCCGGAGAGGCCGGAGGCGAGCGCGCCCGCGTCGGGCTCGAGGACCGTGACCCCGCGCTCGCGCAGGGTTCGGACGTTGGCGCTGACCGCGGCGTGATCCCACATGCCGCCGTCCATCGCGGGGGCCATCAGTACCGGGCACCGCGCGGCCAGCAGCAGCGTGGTCAGGAAGTCGTCGGCGAGGCCGTGGGCGGCGCGGGCCAGGAGATTGGCGGTGGCCGGGGCGACCACGAGGGCGTGGGCGCGCTCGGCCAGGGCGACGTGCTCGACCGCCTCCGGGCTCTGGGGATCGAAGAGATCGGAGAGCACCGGACGGCCGGAGAGGGTCCGGAAGGTCAGCGGGCCGATGAACCGATCGGCGTGGGCGGTGGTGACCACGGTGACCCGCGCCCCGAGCCGGGTGAGCTCGCGCAGCAGGTAGACCGCCTTGTAGGCGGCGATGCTGCCGGTGACGCCGAGGATCAGGTCTTTGTCGTTTAGGCTCATGGTTTCTGCGGTCTTGCCGTTTCAGTCTTTAAGCTCTTCAGCTGCGGGGGCCCCGAAATCGGTAGCCGACGCGGGCTTCGGCGATCTCTTCGAGCGCGGTGCTGGTGGGCTTCTTGTGCCGGGTGTCGACCTGGGCCTTGGCGCCCCGGTTGAGCTGGCGGGCGCGCTTGGCGGCGAGCACCACCAGCATGTAGCGATTGGACACGTTGTCGAGCGACTTCTCGAGGGATGGGAACGACATCACGCCGGCACCTCCATGTCGGGGAAACGCAGGGTCAATCGGCTCGTGCGGCAGCGCTCGGCCTGGATGATGGTCGCGAGCTGGTCCACCGCCTCCTTCACGTCACGGTTGATGATCAGGTAATCGTACTGGCGCCAGGCCGCGATCTCCTCCTTGGCGCGGCTGAGCCGCCGGGCGATGTCGCCCGGCGAATTGCTGTTGCGCTCGCGCAGGCGAGCCTCCAGCTCGGCCATGGATGGGGCCATGATGAACACCGAGACCGCCTCCGGGTAGCGCTGGCGGAGCTGGCGGGCGCCGTGGGTGTCGATGTCGAGGAGCACGTCGAGGCCCCGGCCGAGCGCGCTCTCGAGCGCCTTGGCCGGTGTGCCGTAGAGGTGGCCGTGCACCTCGGCCCACTCCGCGAACTCGTCGCGCGCCCGCATCGCGGTGAACGCGCCGTCGGTCACGAAGAAGAAGTCGGTCCCGTTCGTCTCGTCGTGGCGCGGTGCGCGGGTGGTGTAGGAGACCGAGTAGTACAGATCGGGCACGAGCGTGCGCACCTCGTGGCAGAGCGTGGTCTTGCCCGCCCCCGAGGGGGCCGAGACGACCACCAGCGTGCCGCGCCGCTTGATGAGCTGCATCACTCCTGCATCATTCTATGTTCTGCACCTGCTCGCGCATCTTCTCGAGCGTGGCCTTCGCCGCGATCACGGTCTGCGAGATCTCCAGGTCGTCCGCCTTGGAGCCGACCGTGTTCACCTCCCGGTTGATCTCCTGGATCAGGAAGTCGAGCGTCCGTCCCACGGGCTCGTCGCCGGCCAGGAGCGCGGCGAGCTGCGCGAGGTGGGCCCGCAGCCGCGCCAGCTCCTCGCTGACGTCGGTCCGGTCGGCCCACACCGCGACCTCGGTGGCCAGGCGGGTGGGGTCCATCTGCGCGTCGCCCAGCACTACCTGCATCCGCTCGCGCAGGCGCGCGGTGCGACGCTCCACCGCCGCGGGGGCGCGCCGGGCCACCGTCTCGACGTGGCTCACGAGGGCTTCCCGGAGCCCGCCCAGCTCGTCCGCGAGCGCGGCGCCCTCGGTCTCCCGGCGCTCCACCATGAGGGCGAGCGCCCCGCCGAGCGCCTTCTCGAGCAGCGGCCAGGCCTCTTCCGCGGACAGCGGGACCTGCTCCTCCCGCGTGAGCACCCCGGGCTGCCCCATCACCCAGCCGAGCGAGGGGCCGTCGGAGAGGTCGAGCGCGTCGGCCAGCCGGCGCGCGGCTTCGGCGTACTCCCGGCCCTGCGCGATGTTGACGCTGAGCGGGTTCGGCACCGTGCCCTCGGCGGTGGTCACCGCCGCGCTCACGTCCACGCGGCCACGCTGCACCGCGGCCTGGATCATCCGGCGCGCGTCGGCCTCGAACGAGGTCAGGACCCGCGGCAGCTTGAGGGACACGTCGAGGTGGCGGTGATTGACCGATTTGCACTCGACGGTGAGGATGGTGCGCGTGCCGGTGGACTCCGCCCGTCCGTACCCGGTCATGCTGCGGATCACGAGCACCTCGGACGGCTGCTCGGGACGAGGGGGGACTCCGGCGCAGGCATCGCCCGAACGATAGCCTAAAAAACCTTATCTGTCAACGTCTTTGGGCCAATCCGGCGTTGACAGTCCCGCCTCAGCGTCGACGCCGATCTCATCCACTCCGCGCGCTTCCTGGGCGCCTCCGAGCGCCAGATCATGACCAGCGTGATCGTGCCGTCCGCGCTCGCCTGGACCTTCCCGTCGCTGACCCCCTCCATCTCGTTCGCCCTCATCGGGGTGGTGGGCGAGTTCATCGGAGGCGAATCGGGGGGTGGGCTCGGCTACCTGATCATCCAGTCGCTCGGCACCCTCAATGCGGCGGACATGATGGTGGCGCTCTTCGTGCTGGGCGCGATCGGCATCGTGATGGCGCTGGGGATCAAGCTGCTCGAGGCGCGCCTGCTGCGGTGGCGGCCGGAGAACCGGCCGCGCTGAAGGATCAGCGCGCGGTGTAGGCGGTCAGCTCTTCCTCGTAGTTCCCGTCGGCGGTGTCGACGCCGCGGACCTTGACCCATCCCTTGGCTTCCGGGCTGTACCAGAACTCCTGGGAGGCGCCGCTCTCGACCTCGCGGCGGGAGACCTTGAAGGCCTTGAACGTCCCGGCCGGGGTCTTGACCTCCTCGTAGGTCTCCACCAGCCAGACCCCGGTCAGCACGAAGGTCCGCTCCTGCTCGCCCTGGTCCGTCCAGGTCACGGTGGCCGACCACTGCTTGCCGACCTGGAGCGGCCACTGCCAGTCCTCGGGCGGCGCGGCCAGGCGCACCGTCTTGTCTCCGCTGGTCCGGGCCAGGTAGCCGAGCTGCTTGGTGTACCAGTAGCGGGCGTCGCCCGCCTCGATCTGGTAGCAGTCGCGGCCCTCGAAGATCCCCTCCTTCAGCACCTTGCGGGTGACCGTGTACGCCCCGTTCGGGCCGCGCCCCCGGTAGGTCCACGAGTTGCCCGCGGTCCAGATCGGCCGCTCCGCGACGTGGACGGTGCGGGAGATGCCGCCGCTCTCGCAGCCGGCGAGCACGAGCGAGAGCGCGACGGTGGCCAGGAGCCCGGCCGCCGCGTGGAGTGGTCGTCGGAGCCTCACCAGGAAAGCATACCTTATGTGCGCCAAAGCACCGGGCACCTGCGAAGGGCCTAGGCGAGGCGGGAGACGTGGGGCAGGTTGCGGAAGCGCTCGTCCCGGTCGAGGCCGTAGCCGACCACGAACACGTCCGGGATCTCGCGGCCCACGTAGTGCAGGGTCAGCTCCTGGGCCCGGGCGCACTGCTTGGCCAGCAGCGTGCAGACCCGGATCGAGGCCGGGTTCCGGGTCTGGAAGTTGCGCAGGAGATAGGCCAGGGTGCGCCCGCTCGCGCAGATGCCCTCGACCACCACCACGTCGCGGCCCTCGATCGGCTCGTCCAGGTCCTTGCGGATGCGCACCACGCCCGAGGCGGTGATGGTGGGTCCGTAGGCCCCGACCGAGATGAAGTCCACCGTGACCGGCGCGGTGATCGCCCGCATGAGGTCGGAGAGGAAGACGGCCGAGCCCTTGAGCACGCCGATCAGGTGCACCGGACGGCCCTCGTAGTCGGCCGAGATCTGGGCCGCCAGCCGGGCGACGTCGGCCTGGATCGCCTCGCGCTCGACGAGGATCTCGCCCGGGCCGTCGCTCGCCGCCGGCATCAGGCGAACCGGGTGGCCTGGAGGAACTCCCGCGACTGGCGGATCAGGGCCACCGGAGCCAGCCCGGCCCGCTCCCCCTCGTCGAAGCACTGGGAGATGGTCAACACCGCGTGCAGGGTGTAGCCGCGCGCGGCCAGCAGCTCGCGGCCGCCCTGCTCGCGGTCCACCAGGATGACGAGGTCCCGGACCACCAGGCCCGCCTCCTCGAGCGGGGCGATCGCTTCGAGCTTGCTCGCCCCGTCGGTGATGATGTCGTCGATGAGCACCACGCGCTCGCCGGGCTTGAACTGCCCCTCGATGCGCTTCCGGGTGCCGTAGCCCTTCTCCTCGCGTCGCGGGTAGACGAGCGGCACGCGCCCGGCCAGGCTGGCCGCGACCGCCAGGGGCAGGCCCGCATAGGGGATGCCGCCCACCCGGTCGCCCCCGCAGCGGCTCACCAGCGCGGCCATCAGGGCGCCGATCTGCTCGAGGACGTCGGGGAAGGAGATGACCACGCGGAGGTCGATGTAGAAAGGCGAGACGATGCCGGACTTGAGTGTGAACTCGCCGAAGCGGATCGCCCCGATCTCGAAGAGCCGCCGGATGAGGCCCGCGGGCGCGGCGTCTCCGCTCATGCGCCCATCTCCCGTCGCAGGCCGATCGCACTCATGCGCCCATCTCCCGCAGCACCGCCTCCGCGGCGCGGGCCGGATCGGCCGCGGCGGTGATCGGTCGCCCGACCACGAGATAGTGCGCCCCGGCGGAGACGGCCACCCCGGGCGTGGCGATGCGGGACTGGTCGCCCGCCGCGCTGCCCGCCGGCCGCACTCCCGGCGTCACGATCACCCAGCCCGCCCCGCGGCTGGTGCGGAGCGCGCCGATCTCGTTGGGCGACGCCACGCAGCCGTCCAGTCCCGCCGCGGCGGCGAGGGCGGCCAGGTGCAGCACGTGGCCCTCCACCGAGTCGGCCACGCCGAGCTCGCGGCCGAGCGCGGCCCGGTCGAGGCTCGTGAGCACGGTGACCGCGAGGACGATCGGCCGCCGGCCGCCCAGCTCCCGGGCCGCGGTCGCGGTGCCCTCGGCCGCCGCCGCCATCATGGCGCGCCCGCCGGAGGCGTGGACGTTGAACATCAGCACGCCCATCCGGGCCGCCTCGCGGGCGGCGCCCGCCACCGTGTTGGGGATGTCGTGGAACTTGAGGTCGAGGAAGACCTCGGCGCCCCGCTTCTGGATGGCCTCGACCGCGGCGGGCCCGGCGGCGGTGAAGAGCTGCGAGCCGATCTTGAAGCGGGTGGCCAGCCCCTGGAGGCGGTCGACCATCCGCTCCGCGTCGGCCAGGGTCTCGACGTCGAGCGCGACGATCAGGCGATCCTTGACGTGGGTGGGCGGATGCATGGGGGCCCTCAGCCGGCCCGCTCCCCGCGAGGGAGCGGACGGTAGTACTCCTGGAGTGGCTTGACGGAGATCTCGCCCTTGAGCAGCGCCTCGATGCCGCCGATGGCGGCCTGGGCTCCGTCGACCGTGGTGTAGTAGGAGATGTTCTGGGTCACCGCGCTCCGGCGGATCAGGTAGGAGTCGCGGCGGGCCCGCCCGTCCTCCGGGGTGTTGAACACGAGCGCGATCTCGCCGCGCTTCATGAGATCGACGATGTTGGGCCGGTAGTTCTCGTTGACCTTGTGCACGACCTCCACCGTCATGCCCTGCCGCTGCAGGAGCTTGGCGGTGCCGATGGTGGCCACCAGGCTGAAGCCCATCTCGGCCAGCCGCTTGGCGATCTGCAGCACCGCGCGCTTGTCGCGGTTCTTCACCGAGAGGAAGACCTTGCCCGAGGTGGGCAGGGGCGAGCCGGCCGAGAGCTGCGACTTCACGTAGGCCTTCCGGAAGTCGTAGTCGATGCCCATCACCTCGCCGGTCGACTTCATCTCCGGGCCCAGGATGGTGTCGACGCCCGGGAACTTGATGAACGGGAACACCGCCTCCTTCACCGCGATGTGCGCGACCTCCCGTTCCTCGGCGAAGCCGAGGGAGGCCAGCGTCGACCCGAGCATGACCCGGGTGGCGAGCTTGGCGAGCGGCACCCCGATCGCCTTCGAGACGAAGGGCACGGTGCGAGAGGCCCGCGGGTTGACCTCGAGCACGAAGACCTGCTCGTTCTTGATCGCGAACTGGATGTTGAGGAGGCCGATCACCCCCAGCTCGCGGGCGAGGGCACGGGTCTGGGCCTGGATGCGCTCGATCTGGTCGTCGCCCAGCGAGTAGGGCGGCAGCGCGCAGGCGGAGTCGCCCGAGTGGACGCCCGCTTTTTCCACGTGTTCCATGACCCCGCCCACCACCACCCGCTCGCCGTCCGCGATGGCGTCCACGTCGATCTCGAGCGCGTCCTCGAGGAACTTGTCGACCAGGATCGGGTGCTCCGGGCTGACCCGCACCGCTTCCTTCATGTAGGCCTGGAGGTCGGTCTCGTCGTAGACGATCTGCATGGCGCGCCCGCCCAGAACGTAGGAGGGCCGCACCAGCACCGGGTAGCCGATGGTGGCCGCGATCCGCGCCGCCTCCTCGAACGAGCGCGCGGTGGAGCCGGGGGCCTGGGCGAGCCCCAGCCGGTCGAGGAGGTCGGAGAACCGGCGGCGGTCCTCCGCGCGGTCGATGGCGTCGGGCGGGGTGCCGAGGATCGGCACCCCGGCCTGCTCGAGCGGCACCACCAGCTTGAGCGGGGTCTGCCCGCCGAACTGCACGATGACACCCCGTGGTCGCTCACGTTCAACAATGCTCATCACGTCCTCGAACGTGAGCGGCTCGAAGTAGAGGCGATCGGAAGTGTCGTAGTCGGTCGACACCGTCTCCGGGTTGCAGTTGACCATGATCGCTTCGACGCCCGCTTCCCGCAGCGCGAAGGCGGCGTGCACGCACGCGTAGTCGAACTCGATGCCCTGGCCGATACGGTTGGGGCCGCTGCCGAGGATCACCACCTTCTCGCGCGGCGTCGGCGGCGCCTCGTCCTCCTCCTCGTAGGTGGAGTAGAGGTAGGGGGTGTGGGCCACGAACTCGGCCGCGCAGGTATCGACCATTTTGTAGACGGGTTTGATGCCGGCTTGAACCCGGGCGTGCCGGACCTGACCCTCGGCGGCTCCGGTCAGCTGTCCGATGCGCTTGTCGGAAAATCCCATCTGCTTGGCGCGGCGCAGGACGTCGGCGTCGTCGAGGCCGGCCGCGGTGATCGCCGCCTCGTACTCCACGATCTGCCGGATGTTGTCGAGGAACCACGGATCGATCGCGGACAGCTCGTGGATCTCGCGGGTGCCGAGCCCGCGGCGGTAGGCCTCGCCGATGGCGAAGACGCGATCCGCGTTCGGGATGCGGATCTTCTGGCGCAGCTCGTCGAGATCGGCGACCGGCCGGTCCAGGGTGAGCCCCCAGCGGTCCTGCTCGAGCGAGCGGACCGCCTTCTGGAGCGCTTCCTTGAAGGTGCGGCCGATCGCCATGACCTCGCCCACCGACTTCATCTGGGTGGTCAGGGTCTGGTCCGCCTCGGGGAACTTCTCGAAGGCCCAGCGCGGGATCTTGACCACGCAGTAGTCGATGGCGGGCTCGAACGAGGCGGGCGTCTCGCGGGTGATGTCGTTGCGCAGCTCGTCCAGGGTGTAGCCCACCGCGAGCTTGGCCGCGATCTTGGCGATCGGGAAGCCGGTGGCCTTCGAGGCGAGCGCGGAGGAGCGCGACACCCGCGGGTTCATCTCGATCACCACCATCCGGCCGTCCACCGGGTTGATGCCGAACTGGATGTTGGAGCCGCCGGTCTCGACGCCGATCTCGCGGATGATCGCGAGGGAGGCGTCGCGCATGAGCTGGTACTCCTTGTCGGTCAGGGTCTGGGCCGGCGCCACCGTGATCGAGTCGCCGGTGTGCACGCCCATCGGATCGAAGTTCTCGATCGAGCAGACGATGACCACGTTGTCCTTCAGGTCACGCATCACCTCCAGCTCGAACTCCTTCCACCCGATCACCGACTCCTCGACCAGCACCTGCTGGAGCGGGCTCTGCTGGAGCCCCCACTTGATCGCGGTCTCCAGCTCCTCCGGGTGATAGGCGACCGAGCCGCCGGTGCCGCCGAGGGTGAAGGAGGGCCGGATGATCAGGGGGAACTGCATGCGCCGCTGCCGCATGCCGCTGACCGCGTCTTCCGGGCTCGACGCGTAGAAGCCCAGGGGCATGGCGAGCCCGATCCGCTCCATCGCGGCGCCGAAGAGATTGCGGTCCTCCGCGGTCTTGATCGCGGGCAGTTTGGCCCCGATCAGCTCGACCCCGTAGCGATCGAGCGTGCCGTCCTCCGCCAGCGCCACCGCCAGGTTGAGCCCGGTCTGCCCGCCCACCGTCGGCAGCATCGCGTCGGGCCGCTCGCGCTCGATCACCTTGGCCACGTACTCGGGGGTGAGCGGCTCGATGTAGGTGCGGTCGGCCATCTCGGGATCGGTCATGATGGTGGCCGGGTTGCTGTTTACCAGCACCACCTCGAAGCCCTCTTCCCGGAGCGCCTTGCAGGCCTGGGTGCCGGAGTAGTCGAACTCGCACGCCTGGCCGATGACGATCGGCCCGGAGCCGATGAGGAGGATCTTGCGCAGGTCGGTCCGCTTCGGCACCGCAGGGACTCCTAGGCGTCGACCGACCCGTAGACGATCGAGATCTCGGGCGCGGCCTCGTCCCGCCGGTAGAGCACGTCGTCGAGGCGTCCGTTGCCGATCCACAGGGCCTCGCCGTTGCCCCAGAGCTTCTCGCCGAGCACGCTCATGCGCTTCTCGACGCGCTCCTTGACCGCGTGCGCCTCGAGGCTCAGGTCGCTGTCGGTCGTGAAGACCGCCCACTCCGGCTTCTGGCCCGACTCCTCGGTCTTGCGGTAGGCGATGAGGTACTTGGGCATGGCTCACCCTCCCTTCGTCATGAGGTCGGCGAAACGACGGAACAGGTAGTGCGCGTCGTGCGGGCCCGGCGAGGCCTCCGGGTGGTACTGCACCGAGAAGATCGGCAGCTCGCGGTGCCGCATGCCCTCCGAGGTGCCGTCGTTGAGGTTGACGTGCGTTTCCACCAGCCCGAGCTTCTCCACGGATCGCGGATCCACCGCGAAGCCGTGGTTCTGGGCCGTGATCTCCACCCGGCCGGTCTCGAGATCCTTGACCGGATGGTTGCCGCCGTGGTGACCGAACTTGAGCTTGTAGGTGCTGCCGCCGAGGGCGAGCCCGAGGATCTGGTTGCCGAGGCAGATGCCGAAGATCGGCACCTTGCTGACGAGCCCGCGCACCGTCTCCACCAGGTAGGGCACCGCCTCCGGATCGCCCGGCCCGTTCGAGAGGAAGATGCCGTGGGGCTTCCGCTCGAGCACCGCGGCGGCGCTGGTGTCGGCGGGCACCACGTAGACGTCGCAGCCGAGCCCGGCCAGGCAGCGGAGGATGTTCTGCTTGATCCCGGAGTCGAAGGCGACGACCCGGAAGCGCGCGGTCGCGGGCCGCGTGTAGCCGCGCGCGAGGTCCCACGGCCCCTCGGTCCAGCCGTGCGCGGCGTCCACGCTCACCTCGGTGACGAGGTCGCGCCCGAGCAGGCCGGGCAGGGCGCGGGCCCGCCCGGCGAGGCGAGCGCCGTCCCGCTCCTCGGTCGAGATGATGCCCTCCTGCGCGCCGTGGTCGCGCAGGTGGCGGGTGAGCGCGCGGGTGTCGATCCCCTGGATGCCCACGATGCCGTTGTCGCGCAGGTAGTCGTCGAGCGGGATCCGCGAGCGCCAGCTCGAGGGGAACGGGCAGGCCTCCTTGACGATGAATCCGCTGAGCCAGGGGCGGCGCGATTCGACGTCTTCCAGGTTGATGCCGTAGTTGCCGATGAGCGGGTAGGTCATGCAGATCATCTGTCCGCGGTACGACGGATCGGTGAGGATCTCCTGGTAGCCGGTCATCGAGGTGTTGAAGACCACCTCGCCGTGGCCTTCGCCGGCGGCGCCCAGGGCCTCCCCGCGGAACACGCGACCGTCCGCGAGCGCGAGCAGGGCCGGGCGGGTCACGGCGTCACCTTGACCCCGCCGACCAGCGTCATCCACGGCGCGCCGGTTCCGGTGAAGCCGCCGAAGGGCGTGTTCCGGCTCCGCGAATGGAACGCGGCCGGCTCCACCGTCCACGCTCGCTCGAGATCGAGGACCGTGACGTCGGCCGGCGCACCGGGCGCGAGGCTGCCGCCGGGCAGGTTCAGCAGGCGCGCGGGCCCGGTGCTGAGCCGGGCGACCAGGGTGGGCAGGTCCACCACGCCCGGGCGCACCAGCCGGTCGAGCAGGAGCGGCACCGCGGTCTCGAGCCCGACGACGCCGCTCGCCGCCTCCGCGAACTCGCCTTCCTTCTCGGAGGTGGCGTGGGGGGCGTGGTCGGTGGCCACGCAGTCGATGGTGCCGTCGATCAGGCCCTCCAGACACGCCTCGACGTCGCGCTTCGTGCGGAGCGGCGGGGCCATCTTGCAGTTGGGGTCGTAGCTGCGCACCGCCTCGTCGGTGAGCACAAGGTGGTGCGGCGTCACCTCCGCGGTGACCCGGACCCCGCGCGCCCGGGCCTCGCGCACGAGGCGCACCGCGCCCGCGGTCGAGATGTGCGCGATGTGCAGGTGGGCGCCGGTCAGCTCGGCCAGGATGATGTCGCGCGCCACCATCACGTCCTCGGCGGCGCCGGGCTGGCCGGAGAGCCCCAGCTCGGTGGAGACGAGGCCCTCGTTCATGGGCGCCCCGTGGGCCAGGTGGCAGTCCTCCGCGTGGCTGATGATCGGGGTGCCGAAGGGCAGCGCGTACTCCATGGCCCGACGGTAGAGCTCCGCGTCCATCACGCACTTGCCGTCGTCGGAGAAGGCCACGCAGCCGGCCTCCGCCTGCTCGGCCATCTCGGCGAGCTGCCGGCCCTCGAGGTTGCGGGTCACCGCGCCGATCGGATACACGCGGACGACGCCCTCGACCTTCGCGCGGGCCAGGATGTAGTCGGTGACCGCGCGGTTGTCGTTGACCGGGAAGGTGTTGGCCATGCAGGCCACCGCGGTGAAGCCGCCCGCGGCGGCGGCGCGCGTCCCGGAGGCGATCGTCTCCTTGTACTCGAAGCCCGGCTCCCGCAGGTGCACGTGCATGTCGATGAAGCCCGGGCACACCACCTTGGCGGTGGCGTCGATGGTCTCGGCCCCCGCGGGCGCCTTGAGCCCCCGGCCGACCTTCTGGATGCGGCCCTCCGCGATCAGGACGTCGGCCACCGCGTCGGTGCCGCCGGCCGGATCGACCACGCGCCCGTTCCGGATCAGCAGGCTCATGCGCCCTTGCGCCCGGCCAGGAGGTAGAGCACCGCCATCCGCACCGCGACCCCGTTGCCGACCTGGTCGAGGATCACCGAGAAGGGGCTGTCGGCCACCTCGGGAGACAGCTCGACGCCGCGGTTCACCGGACCGGGGTGCATGATGAGCACGTCGGGCCGGCAGGGCTTGAGCTTGGCGAGCGAGAGACCCCACACCCGCGAGTACTCGCGGATCGACGGGATGAAGCCGCCCTCCATCCGCTCGTGCTGGAGCCGCAGCATCATGATCACGTCCGCGCTGGCGATGGCCTCCTCCAGGCGGTGGCTCACCTTCACGCCCAGCTCCTGGCACTGGGCCGGGATCAGGGTGGGCGGGCCCGCCACCGTCACCGTGATGCCCATCTTGCGCATCCCGAAGATGTCGGAGCGGGCGACCCGGCTGTGGGTGACGTCGCCCACGATCGTGACGTTGAGCCCTTCGAGGTGCCCCTTCTTCTCGCGAATGGTCATGAGATCGAGCAGGGCCTGGGTCGGGTGCTCGTGGGCGCCGTCGCCCGCGTTGACCACCCCGCAGCGCAGGTGCCGGGCCAGCAGGGCGGGGGCGCCGGAGGCCTTGTGGCGCACCACCACCACGTCGGGGCTCATGGCCTCGATGTTGCGCGCGGTGTCGAGGAGGCTCTCGCCCTTGTCCGCGCTCGAGCCGGAGGCGGAGAAGTTGATGACGTCGGCGGAGAGCCACTTGCCCGCGATCTCGAACGAGGTGCGCGTCCTCGTCGAGGACTCGTAAAAGAGGTTCACCACCGTCTTGCCCCGGAGGGTCGGGACCTTCTTGATCTCGCGGCTCGCGATCTCCTTCATGGAGACCGCGGTGTCGAGCACGTCGGTGATCTCCGACGCGTCCAGGTCCCGCATGCCGAGCAGATCCTTGCGCTTCCAGCTCATGGGCTCACTCCTCCTGGATGACGACGCGATCCACGCCGTCGTGCTCGCGGAGCATCACGGCCACCGTCTCCCGGCGGCTCGTGGGCAGATTCTTGCCGACGTAGTCGGGACGGATGGGCAGCTCGCGATGGCCGCGGTCCATCAGGACCGCGAGCCGGATGATGCGCGGACGTCCCAGGTCCATGAGCGCGTCCATGGCGGCCCGGATCGTCCGACCGGTGAAGAGGACGTCGTCGACCAGCACCACCGTGCGCCCCTTGATCGGGAAGCCGATCTCGGTGCTGCGGACGATGGGCTGCGCGGCCTTGAGCCCCAGGTCGTCGCGGTAGAGGGTGATGTCGAGCGCGCCCACCGCAGGCTTGGTGCCCTCGATGGCCGCGATCTTGGCCGCGATGCGCTCGGCGAGGGTCACCCCGCGGGTCTTGATGCCGACCAGGGCCACGCCCTCGCCCCCGCCGGCCTGCTCGACGATCTCGTGGGCGATGCGGGTGAGGGCCCGGTCGAGCCCGGTCTCGTCGAGCACCTGGGCCTTCTCGCGCGCGCTCACGAGGGCCTCGGGCAAAAAAAATGCCCCTCACGGGGCGGGGGTCCACACAGGCGCTTCGGGTACCGCATCGTGCGCTCCTTGCCGGCCTCGCAGGGCCCGCTTAAAGGAGTGATTCGTGATGTGCCCGTACTCTACGACGCGGAGCGCCGCCTGTCAAGGCGGAGCGGCCGCTCCGCGACCACGATGAGACGCCCGGTCGCGCCCGCGCGATAGCGCCGCCCGTCGTAGCCCGAGTACGCGTGCCGGAAGCGGAGCCCGGCCATGCCGAGCATGCGGCGCCACTGGGCGAGCGAGAACTGCTGGAAGCGCAGGCGACGCTGCCGGACCAGGCGCGGCCCGGGAGCGATGACGAGCTGGGTGCTCTCGGTGATCCGGGTGCGGCGATCGAAGCGCCGGTCTTCCAGGATGAAACGGGTGGCGCCCGCGCGGTACCACGGGCGGCGCGGCAGCGTCGCGTCGTAGACCGGGTCCCGGTGGTCGACGAGGAGCGTGCCGCCGGGCCGCAGCGCCCGCGCGAGGCGCCGCAGCACCGCCTGGTTCTGGGCCGGCGTGAAGTAGCCGAAGCTGGTGTAGAGATTGACGACCGCGTCGAACTCGCGGTCGAAGGTGATCCGCCGCATGTCGCCCCGCACGAAGGTGAGCCGCGGTCGCCCCGCGAACCGGCGGCGCGCCTCCGCGATCATCGCGCGGGAGAGATCCACCCCGACCACCTGGAAGCCGCGCCCGGCGAGGGCCGCGGCGTGGCGTCCGTAGCCGCAGGGGACGTCGAGGATCCGCGCTCCCGGCGCCGGCCGCAGCGCGCGCAGGACGAAGTCGACCTCGCGACGGGTCTGGGCGGGGGGTTTCTCCTCGCGGAGCTGGGCCACGTAGGCCGCGTCGAAGAAGCTCGTGAACCACTCCGCCGTCCCGTCGCGGTTGCGGCGCTTCATCGCGGCGAGCCGAGCCCCATCGCGGCGTAGTATACTCCGCCGTGGTCATGAGTCGGCTTCACGACGCATCGCGCACCGGCGCCCCGACGGTCGCCGTGTCGGTCACCCTGTCCGCCGCCCTCCGCCGCCGGCGGCCTGGCAGCGGGGACGGCCCCCAGCGCCACGTGCTCGCGGCGGGCGCGAGCCTGGGTGACCTGCTGGACGCCCTCGGGCTCGACGGAACGACGGACCTGACCGCCGCGGTGGACGGCGAGCTGGCCGAGCGCGATACCCCCCTCCGAGAGGGTTCCGACGTCATGTTGCTGGTGGCGATGGAAGGGGGAGCCGCAGCCGAAGGCGAGGCGACCATAAGAAGAGTTAAAGGTAGTAGCAGTAAGCCAAAGAGTGCCAGGCAGTTGCAGTAAACCAACGAGTGCAGTAAACCGAAGTCGAAGCCTGCGGAAGTAAACGGATGTGAGCAGTCGCTCTAAACCGTAGCAGCCGGCAACGCCCCAAACCCATCACTCTCACCGAAGCGAGGACGACATGGCTCAACTGACGATTCCCCTCGACGCGAAGCGCTTTGCCACTGGCCTGACCTGGAAGGACTACATGGCCCAGATGGGCGACACCCGGGCCCGGACCGAGCAGAACTACGCGAACTCCAAGCTCACCGACGAGGAGCAGAAGTTCTTCGGCGGAGTGACCGGGGTGAAGCATGTGATGATGCTCGCCGAGAACTGGTGCGGCGCAGGTGCCGGACCTGCGCGACACCTTCCTCAACAACGGGTACCAGTCGATCCCGGTGGTGGTGTTCTTCGACAAGGACTGGAACGAGATCGGCCGCTGGATGGAGCGCGCCCACGGCGCGACAGGCGCGGCCACCGGCATCCGGGCCCGCACGCTGGGCGCGGTGCCCCAGGGCGCGTCCAAGGAGCAGCAGGACGCGGCGATGAACGAGTTCCGCAAGCAGGTCCAGGCCGAGTACGACAAGCCGGGTGGGGCGCTCTGGCGCGCCGCCGCCGCCGAGGTGAAGCTCCTGGTCGAGGCGCGGCTCAAGAAGTAGGGAAGGATTCTCGTGCGCCCACGGAGGCCTCGATGACGGTCAAGCTCGGCATGTTCACCATGCCGTTCCACCACCCGGATCGGGACTACGCCGCGATCCTCGAGGAGGACCAGGAGGCCATCGTCCTGGCCGACCGGCTCGGCTTCACCGAGGCCTTCGTGGGCGAGCATTTCTCGTCGTGGAGCGAGCGCATCACCTCGCCCCTCATCTTCTTCGCCACCCTCATCCCGCGCACCACCCAGATCCGCTTCGGCACCGGGGTCATCAACCTGCCCCAGCTGCATCCGGCCACGGTGGCCGCGCACGCCGCGATGTTCGACCAGCTCTGCCGCGGCCGCTTCATCATGGGCATCGGCCCCGGCGGCCTGGTGAGCGACCTCGAGATGTTCGACGTGGGCCAGGCCGAGCTGCGGCCGCAGATGGTCATCGAGTCCATCGAGACCGTGCTCAAGCTCTGGGCCCAGGACCCGCCCTACGAGATCGACGGGCGCTTCTGGAAGATCTCGCTCACCAACGGCATCTGGCCCGAGTTCAAGGTGGGCTACGTGCCGCGGCCCTACCAGAAGCCGCACCCGCCCATCGCGCTGTCGCTGCTCACCCCCAACTCCAGCAGCGCGGCCACCGCGGGCGAGCGGGGATGGATCCCGGTCTCCGGCCAGTTCTTCCATCGCCGCTACCTGCGCGGCCACTGGGAGAAGTACGTGGAGGGCTGCGAGCGAGCCGGCCGGCGCCCGGACCCGAGCACCTGGCGCGTGTCGCGCAGCGTGCTCGTCACCGAGAGCGACGCGGAGGCCGAGGAGTACCTCGCGGACCCGGACAACGGGCTCTCGTTCTACTACCACTTCTTCCACCACAGCTTCTCCAAGGGCCGCAAGGCGCTCTTCATGCTGAAGCCCGATCTGCTGATCCCCGACGAGGACGTCACCGAGGACATGATCAAGCGGGCCCTCGTCATCGCGGGCAGCCCGCGCCGGGTGCTCGAGCAGCTGGTGGCCCTTCGCGAGGAGACCGGCCACTTCGGCACCCTGCTCATGGGCGGCCACGACTGGGACCGGCCGGCGCTCTGGCGCCGCTCGATGGAGCTGCTCGCGACCGAGGTGATGCCCAAGTTCTCGCGGCACGCGACCGCGGCCCGCCCGTGAGGGTCGCCACCTGGCGCGGCGGCAGCCGGTTCAGCCTCGACGAGGCGCCCGATCCGGTCGCCGGCCCGGGGCAGGTGGTGGTCGAGGTCACCGCGGCCGGCATCTGCGGCACCGACGTGCACGCCACCCAGGGCCTCTTCCCGTGGACGCCGCCGATGGTGATGGGCCACGAGTACTCGGGCGTGGTCCGCGAGGTCGGTCGCGGCGTCAACCGGCGGCTCATCGGCCGGGCGGTCGCCTGCGAGCCTTCCTACGGCTGCGGCGCCTGCCAGCACTGCAAGCAGGGCCGGATCAGCCAGTGCGCGAAGGCCACCCGCGTGGGCGGCTTCGCGGAGCGGGCCGCGCTGCCGGCGCACTGCGTGCACCCGCTGCCGAAGGGGCTCGACGAGGTCACCGCCGCCCTCGCGGAGCCCGCCTCCTGCTGCCTCTCCGGGCTCGAGATGTTCACCATGCCGCGCGACGCCACCGTGGTGGTCATGGGCGGGGGGATCATGGGCCTGCTCACGATGGTGCTGGCCCGACGGCGGGGCGCCGCGCGTCTGATCCTCTCCGATCCGCTCGAGGAGCGGCGGCAGCTCGCCCGCAAGCTCGGCGCGCGCGTGGTGGTCGATCCCACCCGCGAGAGCCTGCCCGAGCGCGTGATGGCCCTCACCGGCGGCCGTGGGGCGGAGGTGGTGTGCGAGGCGGTGGGCAAGCCGGAGCTGGTCGCGGAGGCCTTCGCGATGGTGAAGCCCACCGGCGTGCTGCAGCTGGTCGGGGTCAATCCCAAGGGCAGCCGGATGCCGATCGACCTCTTCGACGCCCACTTCCGCGAGGTCCGCATCCACGGCGCCTACGGTCGCGGCACCGCCTTCCGTCGCGCGCTGGCGCTGCTGCCGAAGCTCGGGGTGAAGCGGCTCGTCGGCGCGAAGTTCCCGCTCGCGCGGATCGAGGAGGCCTTCACCCACGCCGCGGCCGGGCGGGGGGCGAAGACCGTGATCACGCCGGGCGTCGTGTAGCGGGGGTGCCGGAGCTCCCGTCGCGCATCACGGCGCTCGACGCGCTCCGCGGGGTGGGCGTGCTCGGCATCCTGCCGGTGCACATGCAGTCCTTCGCGATGGTGGTGGCGGCCCGGGTCAACCCGACCGTCTCCGGCGACCTCCACGGCCCGAACGGATGGATCTGGCTCGCCACCGCGGTCCTGGCCGACGGCAAGTTCATCTCGATCTTCGCGATGCTGTTCGGCGCCGGGCTCCTGCTCCTCTCGGGTCGCGGGGGTGACGGGCCGACCGCGGTCGAGCGCCTCCACCGCCGCCGCATGGCCCTGCTCCTCGGGGTGGGCCTCCTGCACGCCTATCTCCTCTGGTACGGCGACATGCTCGTCACGTTCGCGCTCTGTGGCGCGGTGGTGTTCGGGCTCCGGGCGCTGCCCCCGCGCGGCCTGCTCACCCGCGGCGCGCTGGCCCTCGCGTGCGCGTCGCTGATCGCGCTCGGCGTGGGATGCTCGCTGCCGTGGTGGTCCCCGGACACGAAGGCGCGGTTCGTTGGGGTCTGGGCCCCATCGCGGGAGATGGTCGAGCGGGAGATCGTGGCGTACCGGGGCGGATGGCGGGGGCAGATGGCGTATCGCGCCCCGGAGGCCTTCCAGATCGAGACGTCGCAGCTCGTGCTGCGCGGTTTCTGGCAGACCAGCGGCCTGATGCTCGTGGGGATGGGTCTGTTCAAGCTGGGGATCCTGAGTGGGACCCGGTCGGCGCGGTTCTACGCGGCGATGACCGGGCTCGGGTTCGGGGTGGGGCTGCCGATCGCGTGGTACGGCGCCGCGCGCGCCCGGGCGCTCGACTGGGACCTCGCCGACTTCATGCGGGTGGGAACCCAGCTCGCCTACTGGAGCGACCTGGCGGTGGGCCTGGGGTGGATCGGCCTGGTGATGCTCCTCTGTCGCGCCGGATGGCGGGCGCGCGCGGTCGCCGCGGTCGGCCGGACCGCGCTGAGCAACTACCTCCTGCAGACGGTCGTCTGCACGACGATCTTCTACGGGCACGGCCTCGGGCTCTTCGCGCGCGTGGAGCGCGTCGGCCAGCTCCTGATCGTGCTCGGAATCTGGATCGCCCAGCTTGCCTGGTCGGCCTGGTGGACCCGGCGCTTCGCGGTGGGCCCGCTCGAGTGGCTGTGGCGCCGGGCGGCCCAGGGCCGAGCGCAGCCCGCGCGCGAGCGAGCGGGCGCCCGTTGACCCGGCCCGCGTCGCACCGTATGTTGATTCGGTGAATTGTCCGCGCTGTCACGCCGAGAACCGTCCGGACCGACGCTTCTGCGGCGCGTGCGGGCTCTCGTTCGTGTCGCGCTGCCTCGCGTGTGGCTTCTCCAACGAGACCTCCGAGCGATTCTGCGGCGGCTGCGGCACCGCGCTCGGCCCCGCCGCTCCCGGCGGGGGGACGCGCTTCGGCCCGCCCCAGTCGTACACCCCGAAGCACCTCGCCGCGCGCATCCTCGACTCGAAGGCGGCCCTCGAGGGCGAGCGGAAGCTGGTGACGGTGCTCTTCGCCGATCTCCAGAGCTCGATGGAGCTGCTCGCCGATCGCGACCCGGAGGAGGCGCGCCGGGTCCTCGATCCGGTGCTGCAGCTCATGATGGCCGCGGTGCACCGCTACGAGGGCACCGTGAACCAGGTGATGGGCGACGGCATCATGGCCCTCTTCGGCGCGCCGCTCGCCCACGAGGATCACGCGACGCGCGGCTGCTACGCGGCGCTGCAGATGCAGGAGTCGATCAAGCGCTACGCGGAGGAGGTCCGCCAGTCGCTCGGCGTCGCGGTGAGGATCCGGGTCGGCCTGAACTCGGGCGAGGTGATCGTCCGGACCATCCGCAGTGACCTGCGGATGGACTACACCGCGGTGGGCCAGACCACCCACCTGGCCTCGCGCATGGAGCAGCTCGCGGATCCGGGCCGCATCCTCCTCACCCCCGGCACGCTCGCGCTCGCGGAGGGCTTCATCCAGGTCACGGCGCTCGGGCCCACTCCGGTGAAGGGGCTCGCGGGGCCGGTCGAGGTCTACGAGCTGACCGGGGCCGGCCCCGCGCGGTCCCGGCTGCGCGCTTCCGCGACGCGCGGCCTCACCCGATTCGTGGGGCGAACCACGGAGATGGCGCGCCTGGTCGGAGCGATCGGGCGCGCCCGCGCCGGGCACGGGCAGCTCGTCGCGGTGCTCGGGGAGGCCGGCGTCGGGAAGTCGCGCCTGTGCTACGAGTTCACCCACTCGCCGGACGCGCGGGAGTGGGTCGTGCTCGAGACGGGCGCGGTGTCGTACGGTCGGGGCACGAGCTACTCGCCGGTGGTCGACCTCCTCAAGCAGTACTTCGGGATCGAGGGCCGGGACGACCATCCCCGCATCCGGGAGAAGGTCGCCGAGAAGCTGATGTCGCTCGATCCGGCGCTGGCGCGTTACCACGCCGCCCTGCTCTGGCTCCTCGACGTGCCGAGCGACGATCCGCACTGGGCGGACCTGGATCCCACCCAGCGCCGGCGGCGCGCCCTGGATGGGGTGCGGATCCTGCTCGTGCGGGAGAGCGCGCGGCGGCCGGTGGTGCTCCTGTGCGAGGACCTGCACTGGATCGACACCGAGACCCAGACCTTCCTGGACGAGCTGGTCGCGAGCCTGCCGACCGCGCGCCTGCTGCTGGTGGTTACGTACCGGCCCGAGTACGAGCACGGCTGGGCCAACATCCCGGCCTGCACGCAGTTCCGCGTGGAGGCGCTGCCCCCGGAGACGACCGACGAGCTCCTCGAGACCCTGCTCGGGCCGGACCCGGGTCTCCGGCCCCTCAAGCGGCTCCTGGTCCAGCTGACGGACCGCAACCCGTTTTTCCTCGAGGAGACGGTCCGGACCCTGAGCGAGGTCGGCGTGCTCGCGGGAGAGCCCGGCGCCTACCGGCAGGCGCGGGCCATCGAGGCCCTCCAGATCCCGCACACGGTCCAGGCGATCCTGGCCGCCCGCATCGACCGGCTGCCGGACGGCGCGAAGCGCCTGCTCCAGTCGGCCGCGGTGGTGGGCACCGACGTCCCCCTGGTGCTGCTCCAGGAGATCGCGGACGAGGGCGACGGGGATCTCCCCGGGCACCTCGCCGCGCTCCAGGCCGGCGAGTTCCTCTACGAGTCGCGGCTCTTCCCCGACTTCGAGTACACCTTTCGCCACGTGCTCACGCACGACGTCGCCTACGGCGGCCTCTCGCAGGCACGGCGGCGCGCGCTGCACGCCCGCATCGCCGACGCGATCGAGCGGCTGCGGCCGAAGCGGCTCGTCGAGGACGTCGACCGGCTCGCGCACCACACCTACCGGGGCGAGGTGTGGGACCGCGCGGTCCGCTACTCGCGGCAGGCGGGCGGCAAGGCCCAGCAGCGCTCGGCGAATCGCGAGGCGGTCGAGTGGCTCGAGCAGGCGCTGGCCGCGCTCGGCCACCTGCCGGCGGAGGCCGACACCCGCGCGCAGGCGATCGACCTGCGCCTCGAGCTCCGGGGGTCGCTCTACGCCATCGGCGAGCTCGAGAAGATGCACGGGCGCCTTCGCGAGGCCGAGACCCTGGCCGACCAGCTGGGCGATGCGCGGCGCCGCGGTTGGGTGTCGATGCACCTCGGCGAGTACAGTCGCCAGATCGGCCACTTCCGCGAGGCGTCGGCCCTGATCCAGCGGGCCCGCGAGATCGCCGGCACCATCGACGATCTGCCCTTGCGCCTGGCGTCCGACCAGTACCTCGGCATGGCCTTCCACGCGCTCGGCGACTACCGCCGGGCGGCCGAGCACGAGCGGCGCGCCGCCGAGTTCCCGCGCGATGAGCCCGCGCCGGGCGGCTTCGGGCCCACCCAGGCCGGCTCGCCGGCGGGATTCCGGGTGGTCTCGCTCGGCTGGCTCGCGCGCTGCCTCGCCGAGACCGGGGACTTCGACGAGGGGATCGAGGTCGGGCGCGAGGCGGTCCGCCTCGCGGAGGAGATCGACCGCCCGTACACGCTCGTGTCCGCGTGCTGGGGGCTCGGCTATCTCCACGGAGTCCGCGGAGACCTCGACACCGCCACGCTGCTCCTCGACCGGGCCCTGACGTCGGCTCGCGGCGCCGGGCTGACCCGTCTCCTGCCGCAGGTGATGCGCGCCCTGGGGTCGGCGTACGCGCTGATGGGCCGCGTGGCCGACGGCACCGCGCTGCTGGAGGGGGCCCTGGTCCTCGCGGAGTCGATCCATCTCCGGGTCGCCGAGTCGAGCTCGCTGGTCCTGCTCGGCGAGGTCCATCTGCTGGCCGGGCGGCCGGACGACGCTCTGGTCGCGGGGACCCGGGCGCTCGCGATGGCGCGGGGGCGCGGGCAGCGCGGTGACGAGGCGTCCGCCCTCCACCTGCTGGGCGCGGTCGCCGCGCGCCGCAAGCCTCCCGACCCGGAGGACGTGGAGCGACAGCTGCGCGCGGCGGTCCGGCTCGCCGAGGAGGTCTCCATGCGGCCGCTCGTGGCCCGCGGTCGCCTCACGCTCGCGGAGTTCTACCGGCGGGTGGGCCACCCGGGGGAGGCGGGCCAGGAGCTCAAGGCCGCGGCCGACCTGTTCCGGCAGATGGGGATGCGCTACTGGCTCGCGCGGGCAGAGACCGAAGGACTGAGGCAGGGCGCGGCGACGTCCCGGGACCGCGGGGACTCGCCGCTCGACTCCTAGAGGGCTAGGGCCGCCGGCGGGTCCACCACAGGTAGATCACCACGATCACCAGGATGATGATGATGATGTTGCACGCCACCGGAGGAAGGGCGAACGCTCCGCCCGCGTAGGCGCGGACGGGCACGATGAGCCCGAGCAGCGTCAACAGGGTCGTGAAGATCGTGACGATCCGCATTGGACGACTCCTTCCAGGTGTTCGAGAGTTCGCCTAGCCGGGCAGCATCATACTACGTGATCCCGCGCCACGGCTCGACCACCGATCGGACGTGCTCGGCGCTGATCCGCCCCCCCTTGACCACCAGGCGGCATGGGCACAGCGCGCGGACGACGTGGTCGGCGCGATCGGCCTCCCACATCACCAGGTCCGCGCGCGCGCCGACCGTGACGCCGTAGTCCGGGATTCGCAGGATCCTGGCCGGCTGGGTCGTCAGCATGTCCAGCACCTGCGCCAGCTCGGAGGGCGTCCCCATGTGCGCTCCGACGCTCAGCAGGAAGCCCATCAGGGGCAGCCCCGCGGTGCCGACCGGGGTGAACGCGTTCTGCACGTTGTTGGTGGCCGCCGCCACCGTGACCCCCGCCGCGAGCAGCCGCTTGACCGGGGCCAGCCCACGCCGCGGCGACCGCACGTCCTTGCGGCCCATCAGGTAGAGGTCGGTGGCGGGGAGCACGATGACCGCGACCCCGGCCAGCGCGAGGTCGCGGGCCAGGGCGTCCTGCTCGTCCGGCGGCAGCGCCGCCATCTCGCTCAGGTGACCGAGCGCCACCCGGCCCTGCCACCCGCGCCGCACCGTCTCCGCCGCGATATAGCGCGCGTGCAGGTGCTGGGGCTCGTCGAAGAAGTCGGCGTGGAAGTCGGCGTCGACGTCGAACTCGGCCGCGAGGTCGAACACGATGTCGATGTGGCGGTGCGGATCCGGGTCGACGTAGGGGACGCCGCCCACCAGGTCGGCGCCCGCGCGCAGGGCGTCGCGGAGCAGCGCCTCCGTGCCGGGAGCCTTCAGGATGCCCTCCTGGGCGAAGGCGCAGAGCTGGAGATCGATCGCGGGCGCGTACTCGCGCTTGAGCGTCGACAGCGCCTCGAAGCCCATCAGCCCCACGATGGGATCCACCTCCGCGTGGCTGCGCATGGCGGTCGTGCCCTGTCGCACCGCCATGTCGAGCGCGCGGCGCGCTCGCGCCAGGATGTCCTCTCGAGTGAAACTTCGCTTGGCCTCCGCGGTCACCCGCAGGGCCTCGGCCAGGGAGCCCTCGCGGCTCGGGGCCCGGTCGCTGAGCAGTGCCTTGTCGAGGTGGATGTGGGCGTCGACCAGCCCCGGCGTCACCACCCGACCCTCGCAATCGATCTCGCGCGAGGCCGGGCGTCCCGCGAGCGACCCGATCTCGACGATGCGCCCGTCGCGGCAGCCCAGATCGACCACGCGCCCGTCGGCCAGCCGACCCTCCCGGAGCAGGAGATCGAGCGGCGCGCTCATCCGGCCACCCCGAGCGCCTCGGCCAGCGCGGCCACGGCCTGCTCGAAGCAGGCGAGCGGCGCCCGCACCGTGCCGGCCCCGATCTGCCCCACGCCGGGCCGTCGGCCGGCGATGCCGGTGTTGATCAGCGGGGTGATGCCGGTCTCGACCACGCGGCGCACGTCGATGCCCACCGGCGTGCCCCGGTCGTCGAGGGTGGGGATGCGGAAGTGGGGATGCTCGCCGATCGCGATCTCCGCCATCTCCTCGGTGACCGCGACCGCCTCGCGCAGGCCACCCGCCCCCACGAAGCCCGCCACCGCGGGCGAGGCGGCCATCGCGAAGCCGCCGAGGCCGATGGTCTCCACGATCGCGCTGTCGCCGATATCGGGGTTGGCGTCCGCGGGGCCGAAGCCCGCGAAGTAGAGCCCGCTCGGCGTGTTGACCGGCGCGGTGAGCCAGCGGTCGCCGAGCCCGGCCACCCGGATGCCGAAGTCGGTGCCGTTGCGCGCCATCGTCACCACCAGGGTGGAGGCCGCGCGCCCGACGCACGGGTCGGTGGCGGCCTTGCCCGCGGCCATGGCCAGGTTGAGGAAGAACTGGTCGTTGCCGCCGATGAAGTCGGCGAGGCGCGCGATGATCCCCGCGTCGGTCGTGGCCCGGGCGATGGCGGGCGTCAGGAGGCGGGAGAAGAGCGCGGAGGCCGCCGTGTTGCGCTGGTGCATCTCGTCGCCCATGCGGAGGGCCTGGCTCATGAGCGCGCGCAGGTCCACGCCGTCGCGGGCGCGCAGCGCCGCGCCCAGCACCGGGCCCGCCTCGGCGGCGAGCCACTCGAGCCGATGGATCACGCGCTCGTCGTTGGCGCCGAAGCGGAGCACCGCGCCGAGCCCCTCGTTGATCGTCGCGAAGGCCCGGTTGCCCGCGGCGCGGTTCTCCACCACGAACACCGGCATCGAGGCGGTGATCAGCCCGGTCATCGGCCCGACCGCGCCACGGCGGTGACAGGGCGCGAGGGCAACCGCGCCGCGCTCGACGAGGGCGCGAGCCGCCGCGTCGTCGGCCGCCCATCCCTCGTAGCGGATCGCGCACAGCACCGCGGCCTGCATGGTCGGGCACGCCTGCGCCCAGGCGAGCGGCGGCCCCGCGTGGAGCACGACGCGCTCCTCGAGACCCATGGCCTCGCGCGCGGGCCGGCAGTCGACGAGCACGGGATGCGCCGCGGTCAGGGTGGCCAGCACGGAATCATTCGCGGCCTGGATGGTGGCGGCCACCGCGCCGTCGTCGAGCGCGGCCAGCCGCCGCGCGGCCGCCACGTCGCCGCCCGCGGGCGGCCGCCAGCCCACGTGGAGCACCGGAACGCCGCGCGCGTCCAGATCGGCGGCGAAGCGCTCCAGGCCCACGTTGAGCACGCGCGGGCCGTCGTGGAGCAGGGCGCGCGCCCCGTCGGGCCCGGTCACGCGCGGGCTCCCGGCCCCAGCAGGGCGGTGAGAACGGCCTCGCCGCCCGCGATCGCCGCCGCGGCCCGTGCGGCCTGCGCGTTCGACGGCAGCACCCAGGCGCCGGCGGCCTCGAGCCGCGCCACCTGGGCGGCCAGTCCCTGGGGATCGCGGGTGGTGCCGACCACGGAGGCCACGACCGCGAGGCCGCGGCCGCGGGCCCGCGCCACGGTCCGGGCCGCCTCGAGGGCGGGGGCCACGTCGCCGGCCGGATCGGCGGCGGCCCCGTGCCCGAGCACCACGTCGAGCAGGAGGACCGCGAGGTCGGCCTGCTCGGTCGCGCGGCCGATCATCGCCACGCGGGTGGTCGGGTCGAGCATCGGATGCGCGCGCCCCACCGTGAACTCGTCGGCCCCCAGGTCGAGCACCCGATGGCGCCCCTCGCCGCCGGTCAGATTGGAGGCGACCGGACCGAGCAGCGGCTCCAGGATCAGCAGGCTCTCGTGGGCGAGCGTGCCGCCCGCGTAGAGACCGAGGACAGCCGACTGGCCGGGTCCGAGGTCGCGCCGCGCGTCCGCGATCCTCCGGCTCACCTCGGGCACCGAGAACACGCGGGGCTGCCAGGCCGTCCCGGCCAGCGCGGCGTCGGCGGCGAGGGCGGCGTCCTCGAGCGTGGCGACGGTCGTGACCCGGCCCTCGCGGCCCGCGGTCACGTCGCGTCCGAGCAGACAGACCACCGCGGGCTTGCCGATTCCGGCCAGCTTCGCGCGGATGCGCTCGCCGACCGCCGGCGCCGGCGGCTTGCCGATGACCACGATCAGCTCGGTGGCCGCGTTGCCCGCGAGCAGGTCGAGCGCGGCCAGGGTCATGATCCCGCCGACGGGCTCGCTCATGTCGCGCCCGCCCACGCCGATGGCGTGGGAGATGCCATGCCCGCACCCCGCCAGCAGCGTGGCCACCTGCTGCAGTCCGGTGCCGGAGGCGGCCACGAGGCCGACGCGCCCAGGCGGCACCGCGTTGGCGAAGCCGAGCGGGACGTCCGCCACGTGCGCGGTGCCGCAGTCCGGGCCCATCAGGAGGAGCCCGCGCGCGAGAGCCTGGCGCTTGAGCGCGATCTCGTCGACGAGGCTCACGTTGTCGCTCCAGAGGATGACGTTGAGGCCGGCCGAGAGGGCCACGCGCGCCTCCGCGGCCGCGAAGGCGCCGGGCACCGAGATCAGGGCCAGGTTGGCCTCGGGCATCCGCCGGATGGCGCCCGCCGTGGTGCGCGGCCGGGGCCGGTGGGCCCGGCCGTCGCGCGGCGCGTCTCGGGCGAGCAGCGGCTCCGCCGCCGCGGCCGCGGCCTCGGCACCGGCCGGCGTCTCGGCTTCCACCACGATCACCAGGTCGTTCGGCGTGGCGGCGCGCGCCTCCTCGGTCAGGAGCCCGGCCTGGGCCAGCAGGTCGCAGTTCGCGGGCGTGCCCATCACGACCGCCGCCTCGCGCACGCCGGGCCGGGCGCGGAGCGCGCGGGCCAGGGTCAGCAGGGCCACCGAGTCGTGGTAGGCGCCGCGCTTGACGAGGGTGGCCTGGGCCATGGCTCAGGCGGCCAGCGCATCCCAGGCCAGGCGCATGCCGGCGAGCGTGTCCGCCCCCGACGTCGCGCCCAGTGCGGAGAGCCGCCCGGCCGCACGCGTGGACTCGCGGCGCGACCGCGCGCGCAGCACCGCGAGCACCGGCTCGGAGAAGCGCCCCGCGAGGGCGTGGAGGACGAACTCGCGCCCGATCGCGGTCGTGCGCGCGGCCGCGGCGGCCGCGATCGAGGCCGCGAGGGCCGGCTCGCGCGTGAGGCCTCCCGCGTCGAGCGTGTGCAGGATCGCGAGCGCGCCGACCAGGCAATCGTCGCCGGCCGGCGTCAGTCCCTCGCCGAGCCCCAGCAGGGCGCACGCCCCCGCGATCAATCGCGCAGCGTCGCGCTCCCCGATGCCGGCGGCCAGCGCCGCCCGGGCGCCGAGTCCGGCCGCCGAGTCGAGGCCGGGCGCGTGGTCTCCGCGCGGGAGGGGCGGGGCCGGGGTGGCGAGAGCGCGGATCGGGCGGGCGCCCCCGACCGAGCAATCGACGCGGACGGCCCGCTCCCACGACAGGCTGAGCCCCGGCGCCCGGAGCCGGGATGGCTCGACGGTGATGTCCATGCCCGGCCGGAGGGCGCGGAGCAGCGTGACGTCGTCGACCGCGGCGGCGAAGGGCGCGAGCAGGGGCCCCGGCCCGTGGAGGGCGAGCAGGCTCCCGTCGCTCCACTCGACGTTGACCGCCCGCGCGAAGACCGAGTGCACGCGTCCGCCGGGCTCGGAAGTCTCGAGCCGCCGGGCGACCTGGGCGCTCAGGCGGACGAGGTCACCCGCGCGACCCGTCACCGGCGCGCGGCTACTTCGGGGCCGAGATGCCGTAGGCCTTGAGCTTGCGGTAGAGGTGGCTGCGCTCGATGCCCAGGCGCTCGGCGGTGCGGGTCATGTTCCACTCGTTGGCTCGCAGCTCGCTCAGGATGAACGCGCGCTCGAAGGCCTCGCGCGCCTCCTTGAGCGTGCGCTCGCGCTGGGCGTCCTCGGCGGGCGGCTCCGCGTCGCGGGGACGGAGCGGCGGGGGCAGATCCTCCGGCGCGATGACGTCGCGCGGGCTCATGATCACGAGCCGCTCCACCATGTTGCGCAGCTCGCGCACGTTGCCCGGCCAGTCGTAGGAGAGGAAGTAGGCGAGCGCCTCGACCGAGACCGTCTTGGGCCGCTTGCCGTTCTCGGCCGAGAACACGGTCACGAAGTGTGCGACGAGGGCCGGCAGGTCCTCCTTCCGCTGACGGAGCGGCGGCACCTCGATCGGGATGACGTTCAGGCGGTAGTAGAGATCCTCCCGGAACCCGCCCGCCGCGATGCGCTCGGGCAGGTTCTGGTTGGAGGCGGCGAGGACCCGGACGTCCACCCGGATGGTGTCCTTGCCCCCCACCCGCTCGAAGGCCTGCTCCTCGAGAGCGCGCAGCACCTTGGCCTGGGTCTTGAGGCTCATGTCGCCGATCTCGTCGAGGAAGAGGGTGCCCTGATCGGCCAGCTCGAACTTGCCGCGCCGCCGCGCCACCGCGCCGGTGAACGCGCCGCGCTCGTGCCCGAACAGCTCGGACTCGATCAGCTCCTCCGGGATCGCCGCGCAGTTCACCTCGACGAAGGGCCCGTCGCGCCGCGCGGAGAGCGCGTGGATGGCGCGGGCCACCAGCTCCTTGCCCGAGCCGTTCTCGCCCTGGATGAGCACGCGCCCGCTCGAGGGCGCCGCGATCGCGATCTGCTGGCGCAGGTGCTCGATGAGCGGGCTCTTGCCCACGATCTCCTGGCCGCGCTCGAGCTGGGCCCGCAGGTTGCGGTTCTCCCGCTCGAGCCGGGTGTGGTCGAGGGCCCGGCTGGCGATGAGGAGGGTCTTCTCGAGCGAGAGCGGCTTCTCGATGAAGTCGTAGGCGCCGAGCTTGGTGGCCTTGACCGCGGTCTCGATGGTTCCGTGGCCGGAGATCATGACCACCGCGGTCTCCGGACGCACGCGCTTCATCTCGGCGAGGGTCTCGAGCCCGTCGATGCCGGGCATCCAGATGTCGAGAAAGATGATGTCGGGTGTCTCCTCCTGGATCCGGGCGATCGCCTCCTCCCCCGAGCCCACCGCGGTGACCCGATATCCTTCGTCTTCTAGGACACCCCTCAAAGTCGTGCGGATCGCCCGCTCGTCGTCCACGATCAGGATGTGCTCGCCCGGCATCGGGTCCCTCGCCCTCAGGCCTGCACCGGCGCGGCCACCGGCCGCCCGACCGGCAGCTCGACGACGAAGCGGCTGCCGTGCGGCGTGTTGTCCTCGACCCGGATCGTGCCCCCGTGGTCGGAGACGATCTGGTGGACGATCGGCAGGCCGAGCCCCATGCCGGTGGCCTTGGTGGAGAAGTAGGGCACGAAGAGGCGATCCCGGTCGTCCGCCGCGATGCCGGGTCCGTCGTCGGCCACCACGATGCGGGCCCGGTGGGCCTCGGGCAGCCACTCGGTCTGCACCACCACTTCCCCGGCGCCGCCCACCGCCTCCACCGCGTTGTCCACCAGGTTGAGGACCGCGCGCTTGATCTGGTCGGGGTCCACCTCGATGGGCGGCAGATCGGGGGAGAAGACCGAGCGGATCGCGAGGCTCGGGTGGGACTCGCGGTAGAGCACGACCACGCCCTCGAGCAGCCGCGCCAGGTCGGTCGGCTTGGGGGTGAGCGCGGGCATGCGCGCGAAGCGCGAGAACTCGTCGACGAGCTGCCGCAGCCCGTCCACTTCCTGGATGATGGTGCCGGTGGCCTCCTCGAGCAGCCGCTTCTCCTCCGGGCTCCGATCGGAGGCCAGGCGGCGCCGCAGGCGCTCGGCCGAGAGCTGGATGGGGGTGAGCGGGTTCTTGATCTCGTGCGCGATGCGTTGGGCGACCTCGCGCCAGGCGGCCAGGCGCTGCGCCTTGAGCAGCTCCGTGAGATCGTCGAAGGCCAGCACCATGCCCACGTAGCCACCGTCCGGCCCGCGCAGCGCGGTGGCCGAGGCGAGCAGCGCCACCGCCTGGCCGTTCCGCCGCAGGTGCACCTCGCGGTCGAGCATGCCCTCCCGCACCCGGCCCATGCGCTGGATCAGGGCGTCGATCTCCACGTACTCGGGGGAGCGGAACACCCGGGTGGCGGAGCGGCCCTGGACCGTCACCGCGTCGAGCCCGAGCAGCCGCTCGGCGGCCCCGTTGATGGTCGTGACGCGGCCCTCCATCTCCCCGTGCTTGGCCTGGAGGTCGCGATAGGTCTCCTCGAGCTTCGACTTGGAGGCGGCCAGGTCCCCGGTCATCCGGTTGAACGAGTCGACCAGGATGCCGATCTCGTCGTCGGCCCGCACCTCCACCTTGTAGTTGAGGTTGCCCGCCGCGACTTCTCGAGTGCCCTCGGCCAGCATCTGGATCGGCTCCGTGATCCCCCGAGCCAGGTAGAGGCCGAACCACGTGGCCGAGAAGACGATGATCAGGGTCATCAGGAGGAAGAGCAGGATGTAGATGCCCTTGATCGGGTTCTTGAGCAGGCGGAGCTGCTTGTACTCCTGGAAGGCCTGGCTGATGTTGCGCAGGCGCGCCTCCAGCCGCTGCGGCACGTGGATGGCCACCACCATCGCTCCGCTCACCGTCTGGTCGGCGTCGCGCATCGGCACCATCGCCTGGATCATGTCGCCGTTGTCCAGCTCGTGGACGGTGGTGATCTCCTGGCCGCCGAGGGCCTGCTTCACGTGCTCGGTGTTGGCCTCCCGGGTCGGGACCTTGGCGAGCACCGGGTTCTTGACGTGGACCAGCTCCTGCCCGTCGCGGTTGAAGATGGTGATCGCGGCCACCCCGAGCCGCTCCTGCTGCTCGGTCAGGTAGCCCGCGAGGGCCTCGCGCTTGCTCTCCGCGAGCAGCCCGTCGCGCTCGACCACCTTCGCCATGTAGCGCCCGTGGCGGAGCGCGGTGGACTCGAGGCTCTGGTAATACGTCTGGGCGACCTCCATGGCCTGGTCGAGGGGCCGCTCGACCTGGGGCTTGAACCACCCCTCGATGGAGGTGGTGATGAAGTTCGACGCGATCAGGAAGATCAGGATGCCGGGGACCAGGGACAGGGCCAGGAAGGTGAGGACCAGCTTGGCCTTGAAGCGGGAGCCGATGATCTTGTGACGGCGCTCGAAGGAGAGCTTGACGAGGTTGCGGAACAGCAGCACCAGCAGCAGCAGGAAGACGATCAGGTTCAGGTTGAAGAGGAAGAAGACGATGAGGTTCGAGGCGAACGGGATCTGGGGCGCGCGGATGCCCACCTCGAACACGGTGGCCACCACCAGCAGGATCAGGATGCCCGCGATGATGAGGAGGTTGCGCTTCCGCTTCTCCTGCTCGTCGAGACGCTCGGGACGACGGGTGAGCGGCATCACTGGTTCCGCACGGGCGTGAGCAGGCTCGACTGCACCCACGGGGTCTCCTCGGCCTCGCCGGTCATGCGGGCGAACCAGGAGTTGACGCCGCCGAGCGACACGTCGGAGCGCACCCGCACGTAGTAGAGCTCCTGCTTGTCGAGCGCGGCCACCGGGGCGAGCTGCCCCACCCGCAGCTCGGAGATCACCCGCTGGGCCTCGCGCAGGTCCTTGGTGAGGAAGGGCTCGCGGGTCTCGCCCTTGAGGGGGGCGACCTTGTATTCCTTGGTCAGCACGTTGTAGGTGAGCTGGCGCTCCACCGTGCGCGCCTGCAGCCGCCGGTCCACGCCCATGCGGGTGTACTGCCAGAGCTCGACGTAGTAGCGCACGTGGGCCGCGATGCCGGTGTGGATGGACTCATGGAGCGAGTCGGGCACCGCCCCGAACAGGACGATCGTGACCGTGACGTCGTAGTCGTTGAGAAAGACGGACAGGTTGCTGATCCGCACCTCGGCGCCGACCGGCGCGGGGCCCGACGGCAGACCCACCAGGAGGGCGACGAGCAGGCTCGCGCCGATCGGGATGCGGCGGAGCGGGCGCCCGCGAGTTCCCATGGCCAAGACGGACCATTATAGCGTCGGGGCCGGCGGGGGCACCGGTTCGAGCCGGCCGGGTGGCCGGTGCGGGCGGGGGGCCTGGGAGGGGCGGCGCGAGGCGGGCGGCCGGCCTAGAGGGCCGCCACACCCGGGAGGAAGCCGTCACCGGCGCTGGCCACCGGGACGGGAGCGGTCGGCCGGATGGCCCGGGCGACGGACCGACGCCGGTCGGCGGCGACCGCCTTCTGGATCGCGCTCACCAGCTGGTAGTTCAGGGCGTGGCCGGCGTTGCGCCCGACCACCAGGGCCCGCAGCGGGCGGCCCAGCAGGAACAGATCTCCGACCAGGTCGAGGATCTTGTGGCGAACGAACTCGTCGGGGTAGCGCAGGCTGTCGTTCAGCACCGAGCGCTTGCCCACCACCACCGCGTTCTCCAGGGAGCCGCCGCGGGCCAGACCGTTCTGCCGCATCGCGGGGACGTCGCGGAGGAAGCCGTAGGTGCGGGCGGGGGCCAGCTCCTGGGCGAAGACGTCCTCGGTGATCCCGTAGGTGCCCGCCTGCAGCCCGATGATCGGGTGGCTGTTGTCGAGCGTGTAGCTGACCCGTAGCGAGTCGGCGGGCCGCACCTCGAGCCAGCGGCTCTCGGTTCCCACGCGGATCGGCTCGTTCAGCACGATCGGCCGGCGCGGCGCGGGCAGGCTCACGCGGCCGCCCGAGCGCAGCAGATCCACGAACGGCTTGGCGCTGCCGTCGGCCGCGGGCACTTCCGGTCCGTGGATGTCGACCACCGCGTTGTCGATGCCGAGCGCCGCGGCCGCCGCCATGAGGTGCTCGATCGTCCGCACCCGCACGCCGAAGGCGCCGACCGTGGTCGCGGAGTTCGTATCCACCACGTGGTCGGCATTGGCCGGGATCAGCGTGCCGTCGGCGGCCCGGAACAGGATGCCGGTGTCGGCGCCCGCCGGGGACACGGTCATCTCGACCGGCTCTCCCGAGTGAAGGCCGATTCCCGCGAGCGTGACCGGCTGCCTCAGAGTCTGCTGGAGGTCCATAGCCGCGGGTATAGCAGGCAAGCCAGATGCCATGGGCTCTTCATCACATTAACTATTCGTTTAAATTGGCGTTTATGTCTGTATCGCAAGCTCGTCTCTATGTAATCGGTTGCAAGAAAGACACACCCCCCGGACCCGGCCTGTGTCAGTTTCGCAACACTAGAGCTCGAGGCTCGCCTTCACGGAGAAGCCTGTCGGTTCGGGCTCCACCGCGAGGCCGCCCCTCGAGACATTGCGGATGGCGGCCAGGATGCGGTGCCGGGCGGGGTCGATCTCC
>WNFF01000170.1_pt1 | contig 46594 bp, 41 predicted proteins | sample 5400441 | NCBI WGS metagenome assembly WNFF01 (sample SAMN13153345, study PRJNA577476) | soil metagenome | isolation source: 120 cm saprolite under Douglas fir tree site 2 hole 3 replicate 1 | place: USA:California | collected 2015-04-18 | reverse complement strand
GCCGCTGACGCCCGTGGCGGCCTACGAGGGAAGCATCGTCGCTGCCAACATTCTCGAGGGAAATCGCCATAAGCCAGACTACGCCGGTATCCCGACTGTGGTTTTCACCATCCCGCCCCTGGCTTCGGTGGGACTCAGCATCAAGGCGGCGCGCGACCTCAACCTCAAGTTCCGGGTAAACCACCAGCTGACGGACAGCTGGTACTCCTCACGCAGAACAGCTGAGACCCACACCGGATTCAAGGTGCTCATCGAAGAAGGGACGGGAAAAATCCTTGGTGCGCATTTGCTCGGCGCGCAGGCGGAGGAGTTGGTCAATATCTTCGCGCTCGCCATTCGGACGGGGCTTTGCGCATCCGATCTCGAGCGTGCGATCTTTGGCTACCCCTCGCACGGTTCCGACCTGAGCTCCATGCTCTGATCCTCCAGGGCCGGTGACCGTGTGCAATTTCGGGGGCGACCGGCGAGTACACCGAACGTACAAAAACGTCGGGGTGATCGGAAAAAGGTTACGTAAAAGGTACGTAATTTGGCGGACAGCAGCGAACAGCTGCGGACACGAGCGGACGGTGTTTCTCAGAGGGAGAAACGAGTTTTGGGGAATTTCCCTCGGGAGAGGCTAAAAGCCGGGTACGGACTTAAAATCCGCTGGTCCTAATCGGGCCGTATGGGTTCAAGTCCCATCTCGTGCACAAGCACAATTTAGTATCCCGTCCTCGGGGATGGGTGAAACTGTCGTTGGCCAAAACTCGATCCCGGCGGGCTGAACCCATGAATGCTGATCGGCGGTGCTAATCATGACGTGCCTCAGCCCTCCCTGATGCGCTTCTGATGCATTTTTGGGCGCTCGTATTGCTCGCCATGCTCGTATTGCTCGTCCTGCTCGCAAGGAAATCGCTAAGTTGCCGAACTTCCTGGGTCGGTCAGCGCCTTGCCAAGGCGATGCTCGAAGGCGATGCTCGAGAGTTCAAAATCAGGGTAGTGGAGTTGACCCGGCTCGCTGGAGCCGTCGCAGTCTCGTGCGTCAAGCAGCAACGAGGGCATCCTTTCGTAGTTGACCGGCGATTGGTAGTCGAACTGGTTGTACAAGCTGACTGTCATGCCGTTCTCGGCTTGAGACTTGAAACGCGTCGAGCGAGTAATTCGCACTCGGAGAGTACGAAAGGACTGGCATGGCGCGTTGTCATAGGGGTCACCCTCGCTGCCCATCGAGGCACACAAATTCATCGATGGCTACTCAAACAGCCTTCGCTTCCCGAGGGCGTCGGTAGAAGAGCCCCTCTTGGAAGCTTTGGAGCGAGCATTCCCGAATCCGCCGCTCCAAATAACGGAAAAATAACGGAATCCCGCGGAGCGTTTTATGAGACCGCCGCTCTAACCAGATGAGCTACCTAGCCTTGGGCTCACCCGTATACCAAAAGTCTCGACGTCGGCAATGAGCAGGACGCATTGGCCGAGCTGGCGCTGTTCGACCGCGACCCCGGCGCCTATCAAACCAAGACCGCCGAGAAATCCAGACCTCCGTCGGAAGGGGTCACGATCGACGATCCATCAGTCGGCCGCTTCCTTGAATTCCTTCGTAGCGAAATGCTTGGCGGTCTCGACAGCCGACCCGTTACCATCGCCCTGCCGCGGCTTACCCTTTAGATTGCTCAGCGGTTTGAGCTGATAGCCAGCATTATCAAGGGTCCGACTCGTCTCATGAGACTAGCCCCGGGATTCACTTCGTGTGGGGAGAAGAAGTTGCTCTTCTCCCCACTCGTGCGCGCTTCCAGGCCAATGTGCTCCACGATTACGAGATGAGGGAGAGGGCCTGACGGATTACCGCCGAAAGCGCTCTTCAGCGCATTCGCATGGATCCCGTCAATACGCCCCATCTCCTCCTCAGTTCCCGGAACGAGGTGTTGGAATCCGACTGTGAGCACACGGAGGGTTTTGGGCCTGACAGGAATGCATGCGTTCTCGACCTCCTCGACGACCTTTGCCGCGCGATCTTCGTCTGAATCGGTCAACCCGGCCTCGTAAGAACGATCTTTCCGCTCTACAAGCACGTTGTCTCCGACGGCGGTTACCCAGTGGATATCGTGTCCCACCTTCTTATTGCCACTGATCGAAACACGCCCGCCGCCAGCCTGCACGAACCGAGTTGTGTCGCGAGCGATCCGGATGGGCACCAATTCGCGCACAATCAGCGGTCCCCGGGCTCCGCCCTAATGCGAACGGGTCGCGAGGCGGGATCAGGACCACGAGGTCTGCGTCTCCTAGGTCCCAGGGTGACCTCGTTCGCGCCGGCCCGTTTTGTGGCGTCGAGCAGCGTCATCAACGACTCGATGTGGGCCGAACCGAGGTCGACCTCGAAGGCCACGACGTCCCATGTACACTCGCTGTCGCGGTACTGCAGACGATGAATAACTCCGTGGAGGTCGGGCTCGGAGACTGGTTCAACTTGGCCAGTGTCAACGAGGTCGAACCAGCGATTCGCCCATGAGGTTACCTCCCGACGAACCGCCCCCGGCGAGGCTCCTTTCACGCGAAGCGCTGCTGCGGTCCAGAAGAATGGAAAAACCTGCAATGGCAGCGTGCCGTCGTGATTGAAGCGCACGGGCTTGAATGTCACCACCTCTTCGTGGTTGTTGAGGAGCGTACGCGCGCACGACGACTGATTCGCTCGGCGGGCTGGTCAGCCGAGGAAGCGATGCGGGCTCTCGCTCCACTAAGGCTTCAAGACGCAGTGTCCACGCTCCGTCGCCAGCCGTGAGCTAAGGGTCTCGACACGTATGGTTAGGTTCACCCTCGCGTAGCGTGGTTCCGGTCACTTTCGGTCCTCCTCGTACTGCTCGGCTCCCTCGATCGGTCGTAGCCACGGCTCGCGGCGTTTGATCCAGAGCTCATAGCTCGGCACGAGAGGGGTGGGGACTTCTGACAGGATCCCGAGCTTGATTTCCGCCTCTCGATCATCGGCAGAGAACAGTCGCGACCCACAGCGAGGACAGAAGTGTTGACCGTGGAATTCGGACGTTTCACCCACGTGTTCAAACTGGTGGGCGGGCCAGACAGCATAGAAGGTAAAGGCCGAACCGCTTTCTTGCCGGCAGTCGGTGCAGTGGCAGATGCCGATGCGAAGGGGTTCACCGCGAGCGGAAATCTGCATTGCCCGCAAAGGCATTTTCCCGAAAGCACCGTCGTGGCTGATACCTATCCTGTGGATCATAGCGGGTGGACCTTCGTCAACGACTCCTCGAAAGCGGCATCGCTAACACATGACTTCATTCGGCCAAAGAGCTTGCTTAGCTTCTCTCCATATTCCTGCCGAAAAATCGTGCTCCTCGAAGCAATCTCCAGCTCGTTCGCCATCGTCAGCTCACAAAAGTCAGCGAGAGACCTGGGGCTAAGACGGAATATGTTGCCAGTAAACCTATCTCTGTATTCAGGCCGCTGGTCAATCCCAATCTGTTTGTAAAGAAAATCCCGATCGCAGGCCCCATAAACATAAACAATCTGCTCCGCCTCTTCGCCAATAATGGCCGCAATACTCCTTCTGGCTTCAAGGTCTACCAGCTTGCGGTCAAATGCGAAGGTCCCATAAACCGCATGGTAGAGACCAGCGTTACATAGATCTTCCCTATTCCCCCACTTCTTCAACAAATCACACGTGCCTTGAAGATGAGCGACCAATGGGCCGTTCAAATGTTGGAGCTCTTGCGCTCCCAGCTCCCCTAACTTCCGCAAAATCTCGATGTCCATCTCTTCGACCTTTTTCGATCCCGAATGCGAAAGGTTAGATCCGGCGTCGGAGCTCGCTGCGCCAGCCAGCGCGCGTGCTTGCTTCGTTGCGGATCGCATCCTTGCCTCCGGGTTGAGATTTTCGCGTGCTCGGTCAGGGGCATGCCGGAGGTCCGTCCCCATGCCGGCAGTGCGAAAGCCATGCTCCTCATAGAATCGTCGAGCACGCCCAAGCGGCGCCTCTCCGCCCCGCGCCGGGGTGACAAAATAAATTACGTTATCCTGTTTAGTCCAACTGATTGAAACTGCGGGCCTTGTTTCCAGTCGCAGCCTCTCAGATTGAGACCTCATGGCGGTTTCAAGTTTCAATCTGGCACATAGCCGGTCGAACTCCTCTACCAATCCTTCGCGGACCCTGGGTCGGCAGGGTTTTTGTAGCCCTTATTGCCCCAGCTTTGGAGCAAAGCGATCGCTTCGTCTAGGGAGTGGGCCATTTTGCCAGAGCGTAGAACACAGCGATAGTAGACAAAAAAGCGTTGGATCCTCACGAAACGCTAGGTGCGGGCTCTGGTTCACGGCCAGGGCGGTTTTGGGCTTTGCCGCTCCGTGGGCGACGTTGTAAATGACTTCGCTCGTTTCGTGTCTCACCGGCTTTTCGGGTCGCCTCTGTTTCAACGATCCAGGACTTCTTGGAGCTTCACTGCCTTCCCAGGTCATGGGACGGCGGCCGATGACTTGACCGCCATCTGGCGCTGAGGCTTCGCGATTAGGTGTCACCCCGAGCGGCGGGACCACAGCCCGAGAGCGCAGAGAGACTTTAGATGACGGTGCGCCGCCTGGAATAGAGGATGGGCGCTACCGTCGAGTCGCCGTGAATGTGACCGAGCAGGACTGGTTTCCGCAGCCACCATTGCAAGCACCGCCCGCCCCGCAAGTGGCGCACGTGGTCCGCATCCCCGTACCGGTCGCGCTGCTGCAGTCTGCGCTGGGAGTGAAGGAGAAGGTTCGACTCTGGTCGCAGCTACTGGTCCCGCCGTTGTCCGTGCCGACGAAGCGCACTACCCCGTTCGTATAAGTCGCTGGGAGGTTGCTCTGGGTCTGGGAACCGCACACGCCTTGACCTTGCGGTATAGGGCCCACGGTATAGCTGGCCACGTATTGTCCATTCGGCATCTGAGCCAGCCAAACGGTACCGGTCGGCGTCCCACAGGAGGAGGCGAAGCCGACGAGTTGAAACGCCCAGGTGCCAACCGGACAGGCGGTCCCGCTGGGAGTGGTGGTGACCGCCGTGCCGCTGGAAGGCAGCGTGGCTTGTGCGAGACCGCTGTTGTTATCGACAGTGATTGTACCGAGGCTTCCCGCTTGGGAGAACGACGCGGTCTGGCTGTTGGTCGAGCCGCTCGTGAAAACCAGCGACGCCACTGATGCGCCGCTCGAGTTGAGAATGAAGCAGCCGAAGGGGATGTTGAGCGCGGCGAGGGTCAGACTGAAATTTCCGCCCGAGTCGGCCGTCGCAACCCCCGCCACCGGCGGATTCCCGAAGGTGACGCACGAGAGCTGGTAGCCGGCGAGCGGTCCTTGCAGGGCGGACTGTGTCGAGACCAAGGCGCTGTCTACACCGGACTCCGGCGAAACCTGGAAACCACGGTATGTTCCTCCGCTCAACTGCCCGGTGAGCGTGAGGTTTGAGGCGCCGCCTTTGCTGCTTCCGCACGCCGGCATCAACCCGACGACCGCCAGAAATATAAATAGGTGCTTCCTCGCTGCCATTCGATTCCTCCCAACGTTAGAGTCCGCCGACGATAACATCTGCCGCGAAAGCATCGCGATGACGGACCGTTCCTTACCCCGGCTGTCTTTCTCTCTCGTAAACTGACTTTCACAGCGCTGAAGCGGTGGTGGTGCTGAGACCTCCGGTGAAGCTTTGACCAGGTGCCGGCGAGGCCAAGAAATGCGTTGTCTATCCTCATGCCGTTGTCGCGTGGCGCGGCGCTCGCTCGCACTGCTGATTGCGGAGAGGTTGATCTGTTGCGCGCGGATGCCGGCAACGCAGGCCTCGATATCGAGATGACCCCGGTCCGATCTTTCCGCGTGTGGAATTGTGCGGGTGCGAGGGCGGAAGTGATCTGGGATTGTCAATCACGCACTCCATCGTCCAGGCGGAAGGCCTCCCTGCTATTCTTCGGCTGTTGGCGTGCCTTCCGCTTTCTGGATCGCCAGATGGCGGCGCGATTTCAGGGCGAAGCAGACCAAGCCCGACAGGGCGAGCAGGGGTGGTCCACATGAGGCGGATGTCTCGTCTCGATGGACTGCTGCGGCAACTGGCGACCAGGTCCCGCTCTGGATAGGCAACCTCCACCGGCCTCTTCACCAACCGCCAATCCGAGCACGGCGTCACCCAACGTCGGTCACCACGCCACGCCGCTCGAGGACCAGCGTGCTGAAAACACCGGACTCTATGTCACCCTCCGGCGTGGTTTCTCGATGATGGACGCGAGGGCCTCATTCTTCACGGGCAAAGTGAAGAAGAAGGTCGCGCCCTGATCGGGCGAAGATTCTGCCCAAATGGTTCCTCCATGGCGTTCGATGATGCGGGCGACGATGGCGAGGCCAATTCCCGTTCCCTCGAAGTCGGCCTCGCTGTGGAGGCGCTGGAATGGCCGAAACAGCTTCTCGGCGTACGCAGGGTCGAAGCCTACGCCGTTGTCGGCCACTAGAAATACCGTTCGTCCAGGCTCGGATCGCTTTCCCAGCTCAATCACCGCGCCAGGTTTCTTGTGAGTGAATTTCCAGGCGTTGCGCAAGAGGTTCTCCAGGGCGATGCGCAGAAGTCTCGGATCTCCCTGGACCTCCGTGTCCGGCGCAGCGACGAAGCGCACCTCGTGCAAAGGCTCGTTTCGCCGCAGCTCCCCGACGATCGCGTCCGCCAGCGCGGAGAGGTTCACTGACTCGTGTGCGATGCGGGCGCGCCGCACCTGGGAGAGGCCGAGCAAATCATCGATCAATTGTCCCATCCGCTGCGCGGCTTCGCGAATGCGACACAGATAGTCTCGAGCCCGGTCGTCCAGCTTGTCTCCATACTCATCGAGCAGTGCTTGGCTGTAGCCATCGAGAGGACGCAGAGGTGCCCGAAGGTCATGCGAGACCGAGTAGTTGAATGCCTCCAGCTCGCCCATCGTTTTCTTGTGCGCCTCGATTTCATCCGCCAGCTGCTGTCGACCCAGGCAAAGGTCGAGAAAGACCTGCACTTTGCTACAGAGGATGCGCGGATTGACCGGCTTGAAGAGGTAGTCAACCGCGCCGCTGCCGTACCCACGCAACAGATTCTCTTCGGTGTCGTGCAAAGCGGTGACGAAGATGATCGGCACCTCCCGCGTCGCTGGATTGTTGCGAGCATGGCGCGCCACTTCGTAACCATCCATCTGCGGCATCTGCACATCGAGCAGCATCACCGCGAAGTCGTGCTTGAGAAGCTGCCGAAGCGCCTCGTTGCCGCTGCTTGCTACTACCAGGTTGCAATTGAGACTGGCGAGCTGCGCCTCCATGGCGATGAGATTGGCCTCTACGTCGTCGACTAGCAAAACGCTCAGCCGGACGTCGGTCATCGCTGCTCTTCCCTAACCCTCGTGTCGATAGATGCGCTCCTCCGCGCAGAACGCGGTGAAGGCACGCGTCCGACCCTGCTTCGGCAATTGCTCGCTCGCGCCTAAGCAGAGAAACCCACCTGGGCACAGGCTCTGCGCAAGCTTGTCCAGCACCTTTTCGCGCAAGTTCTCGGCGAAATAGATGAGGACATTTCGGCAGAAGATGACATGCATCTCGCCGAACACGTAGTCAGAGACGAGGTTGTGCTGAAAGAAGGAAACGTTGCGACGCAGGGAATCCCTCATCGCCAGCCGGCCGTAGGCGGCGGTGAAATAACCCGCGAATTCGGACGCGCCCCCGGATTGGCGATGGTTTTCGGCGAGGGTCTCCAGACGGTCGGCAGAATAGATTCCCTCTTTCGCCTGGTCCACCGCCTGGAGACTCAAGTCCGTCGCGTAGAGGTACGAGCGGTCGTAGAGCCCCTCTTCGGTGAGAAGGATGGCGCTGGTGTAGACCTCCTCCCCGCTGGCGCAGCCCGCATGCCAGATTCTGATCAGTGGATAGGTGCGCAGGATCGGGACCACGCGCTGGCGAAACGCCCGGTAGAAGCTCGGGTCGCGAAAAATTTCGCTCACCCGCACGGTCAGGCTGTCGAGGACCTCGGCGAAAAATGCCGGGTTGGCGATAATCTGATGCTGCAGCTCGCCCAGGTGGCTCAGGCCGGATTTGCTCAACGCAGCAAGCACGCGGCGCCGCATCGCCGTCGACGCATAGTCGCGCAAGTCATACCCGTATTTGGCATGGATCGCCTCGAGCAACAGGCGAATTTCGATCGCCTCCTGCTCACTGTCGCACTGCACGGGGCGCCTTTCCCGACAAGCAGGTGTGCAGCATGGTCATCAAGTCATCCGGGTCGACGGGCTTGGTCAGATAGTCGGTGGCCCCGGCTTCCAGGCACTTTTCCCGGTCTCCTTTCATCGCCTTGGCGGTGAGGGCGATGATTGGGAGATTCGCGAGGGGCTTGTCCTGTCGGATGCGCCGCACCGCCTCGTACCCGTCCATCTCCGGCAACATGATATCCATCAGCACCGCCTCCACGTCCCGGTGCTTGGCGAGAACATCGAGGGCGGCCTGGCCCGTGTCGGCGACGAGGACGTTCATCCCTTTGGAGCGCAGCGTTGCGGAAAGCGCATAGAGGGTCCTCATGTCGTCTTCGACGAGAAGCACCGTGCGCCCGTGCAACTGAACATCGGTTCGCTGAATGGGGGGAATCGGCTGTCGCCTCGGACCGAGCCCTTCCTTGAGCCGACGGACGAAGAGGCGGATTTCGTTCACCAGGCGGTCGCGGGAAGGGCCCTCCTTGATCACGACTGCTTCGGTGTACGCCTCCAAACGCTTCGCCTCTTCTCTGCTCAGCGCTCGGCCGGTGTAGACGATCACCGAGGGCATTTCGTTGGCGCACTGCTCCTCGACTGCCCGGAGCAGATCGAGCCCGTCCATGTCTGGGAGAGAGAGATCAAGGATCATACAGCTGAAGCGCTGTTGTTCGAGGATTTTCAGCGCTTTACCGGCAGTCGTAACGCGGCACAGCTCGATGTTCTCCCCGGCGAGCTGCGTCGCCAGCGACCCTTCCGCGCTCTCGTCGCTCTCCACCAGCAGCACGCGGGTCAAGCTCAAGACTCGATGAGGCACGAGCGCGTCGAGAACCGGAATCAGGTCCTGCCGGGTGGTGGGCTTGTTGAGGTAGCCGACCGCCCCCATCGCCATTCCCCGCTCACCGGCATCTGCTGCGGTCAGGAAATGAACCGGGATGGCCGCGGTGATCGGATCGGCCCGCAGCTCCTTCATCACTTGCCAGCCGTCGATATCGGGGAGGTTGACGTCGAGAATGATGCCGCTCGGTTTTCGCTCCCTGGCCAGCCGTAGCCCCGAACGACCATCTTGCGCAAAGAGGTACTTGAGCCCGTGGCTGCGGATCACCTCTCCAAATGTTGCCGCGAAAATCGGATCATCCTCGATAATCAGAAAGACCGTGTCGCCCGGGGCGAGCGTGTTGCGGTCGTCCTCTCCCACCATCGGCTCTTTCGCGATGGCATTCGCGGCAGACCCGGGTGCGCCCCGAGCTGGATCGGATGTCTGACGAACGACGCTTTGGCTCTCCCGCAGTGGAGAAGGGCACTCGTAGGGCAGGTAGCAAATGAACGTGCTCCCCTCGCCGGGAGCGCTGTACAGCTGTAGCTCCCCACCCAGCAGGGAAATGGACTCGCGGGCGATGGTCAAACCAAGACCGGTTCCACCGTGGGCCCGGTCCATCGAGGCCTGAACCTGCTCGAATGGAGCGAAGACGCGCTGCTGATCCTTCTCAGCGATGCCCAGCCCGGTGTCCGAAACGCTGAAGGCCACTGCGCGATCCGCGTTCATGTCCTGACGGGAGGGCCGAAATCCAGGCAGTGGCTTGTGGATCCGCAATGCGACCTCGCCCCGCTTGGTGAACTTGATCGCATTGCCGAGCAGATTGTTGAGTATTTGTTGCACGCGGTCACCGTCGGTCGAAATGCTGTCGGGAAGCCCGGGCTCGATTTCGATCACCAGCCGCAGCCCCTTCTCATTCGCCAGCACACCAAATGTCCTCCGGACGTGGTCGCCGAGCTGAGCCAGGGCGACGGGGGCCAGGCGGACTTCCTGTTTGCCGGCCTCGACCTTCGCCAGATCGAGAACCTGGTTGATCAGCGAAAGCAGGTCCTTCCCTGCCGAATAGATGGTTTTCGCGAATTCGACCTGCTTCTCGGTGAGCCTACCGGTCTCATTCTCCGCGAGCAGATTGGAGAGCAGGAGCATGCTGTTGAGCGGCGTGCGCAGCTCGTGTGACATGTTGGCCAGAAACTGCGACTTGTAGGTGCTCACGGTGGTGAGCTCCACGGTCTTTTGCTCCAAAGTCCGGCGCGCGCCCTCGACCTCCAGGTTTTTCTCTTCGAGGGACTGGCGCTGCGTTTCGAGCTGCTCGGCCTGCCGCTTCAGCTCTTCGTTCGTCTGCTGGAGCTCCTCTTGCTGCGCTTGCAGCTCTTCATTGCTGGAGCGCAGCTCCTCTTCCTGAATTGCCAGATGTTCCGCTTGGCGTCGAGTTTCGGCCAGAAGCTCTCGCGTTCCCGCTCGGGCGAGCGCACCGTCCATCGCGATCGCCAGGCTCTCCCGCACGGAGAGCAGAAGCTCCGCCGAAAGCTGCGACCAGGGCTTGAAGAGAGCCAGCTCGATCACGCCCGTCACCAGGCCGTTGTGGAGGAGGGGAAGGAGAACCAGTGCCCGCGGTGGAGCCTCGCCCAGCCCCGAGCGGACGCGCAGATACTCCGCCGGTGGGTCGGCGATCACCACCACGTCTTGCTGGAGCGCCGCTTGACCCACCAGCCCCTCTCCCGGGCGGAAGCTTCGCGCCGATTCGGGCGCTCCGGGCGAATGCGCATACTGTCCGACCAGTCGGAGCACGCGCTCCTTGTCGAAGTGGTAGAAAACCGCCATCGGAGCCTGCAGGTAGCGGGCAAGCAGGCCGACGGCGCGATTGGCGAGCTCGTCCGGCTCCAGCTCGCCGCGGATCTCCGCCCCGAGCGCGCTGAGCCCGTCTTTGAGCCAATCAATGCGATCGCGCTCTTCGCCGAGGCGCTTGAGGCTCTCCGCCATTTGATTGGCGTCCTGCGCCACATCGCCCAGCTCATCTCGACTCGCAACATGGATGGGTCGGCCGAAGTCCCTCTGGCCAAAACGCTTCAGCCCCGCGGTGAGCTCTCCAAGCGATCGAAGGACGCCCCGGCTCAACAACACGGACAGGAAGATCACCAGCGTCAGACAGACGATGCTGATCACAAGCCTCACTTGACCGCTCGATCGCAGCGCGTGCGACGCCGCGGCAAAGGCGTCGCCGAGCTGTCCTTTGTCGAACGTCGTCACTTCCTTGAGGGCCTGGGCAGCGCGGGTCTGCTTGGTCTGCATCGCGCTCATCGCTTCCACGAGACCCTCCCCGGTCTCGCCGTCGATCAGCCTGCGGGAAACCTCGTACGCTGCCCCGTGGTATTCCTCGAGCGCAATGCGCAACGCGGTCGCCTTGACGGGATCCACTGCGTCACGCGCAGTGGCGAGACGGTCGAGAAATGCGCGGAGGAGCTCGCGCGTGCTCGCTAATGCCTCCAGATCCCGGGCGGCAACGGCGTCTTGAAAGCTCCGGCGGAGGCGCTCGAAATGGGTATCAAGATTGGGCCCCAGCTCGACGCGGGGGACGTAGTGATCCTCAATCTTGATCAGTTCTTGTTGTACGCGGCTGGAAAGAAGGGTGGATGCCAAGATCAGCACCAGGAAGGCGAGCGCGGAGGTGCCCACGATCGCGATCAGCTTGATGCGGAAGGTGAGTCGCATGATAAAGGCCCTATTGGAGGGTGACGACCTTGGCGCCGTTGAGGTTGGCGGTGCCTGACACGTAACCGAGCCCGCCGGGATACTTGAGCACGTACTTCACGACGTCTTCATCGGAGTCGAGCTCGGGGGGAGGGACGTCGCGCCCGGTGAAGATGATCTGCTGCCAATAGTTCTTCACCGCGTCTACCGGTTGGCGGAGGACTTCCTCGGAGAATTTGTTTCGCGCGACCGAGTCCGATCTCTGGTCCACGGGGCGAATCGCCTGGTCGTGACTCCAACGGGTCGTTTTTTTGAGAAAGGCGTCAGCAAGGAACTTGCGCTCGACACTGGCGACGGGATTGCTGGGATGGACGATGACGCGAAATGCCGGTAGCCCCAGCCGCGGCTGCGCCAAAGCCCCGACGGACAGCGCGCTCGAAGTCAAGAGCAGCGTGAATGCTCGAATCGCGCGCACCGGTCACCTTAAAAATAGGCCGTTGTCTTGACGAGCAAGACGCCCCAGGTTTTCTGTAGGTCAGTCAGCGGGCGGTCGTGGTTCAGGGTTGGATCGAGCGCCGCGGTGCCGTACATGAAATGCCCTTCCAGCTTGAGAAGCCAATACTCGTTGATGTCGAAGCGCAGCGTGGCTGCCGCGTCGTGTTGCATGTTCGCTCTGCCGCTGCGGTTTTGCACGTCGGTGTAGTAGCCGGAGTAGTAGAGCCCCGGATGGAGCCATGGTTTCACGCGGTAGGCGAGCATTCCGTAAAACCGCTCGCTCACCATGGTCGAAATGTTGGGAAAGAGAACGGACTGGCTGCTGTTGAGCGAGACGTACCAACGGCTGTATTCCGCGGCGAGGAGGAGAGCGCCGGCGGAGTATTCGGCCGAGCCTACCCAGAGAGTCGCCGGGATCTGCACGCCGACCTTACCCGTGAACTCGGGCGGCAATATCCCCGCCGCCTGCAACGGCCCGAAAATAGACTGGTTGAAGAAGAAGTCCGCATCCAACCGCAGGGCCTGCAGGCTTCCTCCCACGCGCAGCCCTTCGATCGGCGTTTCCCAGAGGATCCGGCCGCCAACCACATACGGCGCGTTGAGCTTCCCTATCTGGTAGGGACTGTTCGGTGGCGTCGTCGATCGAAGGAAGAGGGTTCCCCCGTAGGCCCGGTACTCGAGCGCTCCGGCCGAGGCAAGGCTGAACCGGCCGTAAATCTCGCCGCCGGTTTGCGCCAAAAGGAAGTCGCGATTGGAGGTTGGATATATGGATTGTGGGAGAAGGATGGGCACGCGGGCGGAGTCGATGTCATTGATTTCGTTGTAAAGGCCGAAAGGAAGTTTCACCCGTCCCGCGCGAATGCCCAGCCAATCGGCCCAACGGTAGTCGAGGTAAAACCAGTCGAAATTCGCGTCGAACCCGTCGAGCGGCCCGAGCCGCCGGGCGAAGAGTTGGACTCCCACCCGGAGCCTATCGGTCAGCTCTTTACTGAAGTTGAGGCCGACTTCGGTGAACTCGAAGCTGCCCCGCGTCGACTCAGCCAGGTAGTTGTTAGCGTTCGACTTGATGAAGCCCTGACTGACGAAGCCATGCACCTGGATCGGTTCACCGGGCACGTTGAGCTCGAGGGCGCCCGCCGAAAATTGAAGTGCGAACGCGCACAAGCCGGCAAGGCGGAGGCGACTGACGCCGCCTCGTCGAAAAACACTGCGCTGATGCAAATGGGTGACGATAACCCATTTCCAACAGCTCGCCGGGGGAACTATCAAGAGCCGGCGTGTGCCTCTGTACCCTGAGCCGAGCCTGTGACAGAAATTTGTATTAGTCGGCGAAGCAGCGACAGATTGCCCGAGTCGAAGAGTTGCAAAGTGCGCTCAGCCCGAGACTTGCTACAAATATATTTGTCCGATAGTTATCTAATCGACCTGAGCGCGAGATCCGAGCTCGTCCACTCCGATCGAGTTAGACATCTCAAAGCGAGACTTGCCCTCAATGTCTTGAGGGTCGGGCAGCGTTCGCCTCGCTCAATTATTGAGAGGAAGCAGGTGCTGATGCCAGCTTTTTGGGCAAGCTCCTCTTGGGTGAGCGAGCGGATGCTCCGTACGTCCTGGACCATTTACCTATTTGAGCGCGTATCGTCGAACCGCCTATAGAAAGCAATGTAGTGACGTCGCTGGGCGCCCGGCCAGAGTCCCCTTGTCCCTGTCCTCATTCCACAAGTGGTCGAATCCCGCGAGGCGCTGCCGATCAGGTTCGGGCGACGCCGATCAGGATCCTTTTGACATGTGGTCGCAGCGCCGCACTGGTACGAACCATATCAAAGACGTTTCCCGTGCTGGCTACCTCGCGCATCCGCGCGGAGTCACAGTCGGAATTCGAGATTATCGACAGCTTCAACGGCTACTCGTGGTCGAATAGCGAGATGAGGTTGCTCTCGATTTCTCGAATGACGGAATGGGTCCGGCGCGCTGTCCGCCGAGCGCCATCATACGCACGAGTTCGGCGAGCTCGGAGATAACACTTGGTCGACCGACCCGTCCGGGCGTGACTTCCAGGTCCAGAAAGCGCGGAAGCCTTGCCGGTGGCAGCGAATTACGGTCTGGTGACGAACGACATGGAGCGCCTCGCGCCAGCCGGCCCACTGGTGGGAGAGCCACAGCCAGAAGAGACGCTTGAGGCGCCCGAATTGCGGTCGTTTCGATTGGCGGCGAAGCAGGACGAGTTGTTGGCGCAGCGCGAGGTTCTCGAGCGGGAGGTCAGTGCGGGTTCTGAGCGACGCACGCAGCGCGCCCAACAGAACGATTACGAGGGACATTGCCTCCCTGGCTCGCACACCGCTGGGTCATCGTCCAGGCCGGCGACAGGATTTTGGCAAACGACAGCCTGGAAAGGCGCGAAAATCACTCAGCCTTCGTTTTACATTGCGGGAAAGGCGGATGGTTTGGGGACGCTTTATCCACCTTTCGAAAAACTCCGGGTCGGCCTTACCGGTCTCGTGGGGAATCTCGAGCTCGACAATGTAGGCCACTGGGTACAACACGAAGCCTCTGCCGAGGTCAGCGAACAGCTTGTGAAGTTCCTGCGCACGGTAAACCCTGCCTAAAGGAGTTGACGATGGCGATAGCCTTTACGCTAAGCGACACCACTTTCCGCTCGTCACGCCACACGACGCACTATTGGGGGGCACGCGCCCTTTGATGGGCGCGCAGAATGACCGTGCCGAGGCCTGCCGCAACGAAAGACCCGACGAGGCAACCAATCTTGGCGACCGATACGCTCGGAATCGACAAGGACGCTTGGTCGACCATCAGCAGCGCGACGGTGTCCGCCACGCCGCAAAGGCACGCGGCGCCGAGGAACTGCCGCACCGAGATCCCCTCGGGAGCAAGAGCAATTCGCGACCGGATGGCCAGCCACGACGCCAGCGTGATTCCGAGGGGCTTGCCTAACACGAGCCCCAGGACGACTCCCCCCAGGATGCGGGTCGCGCCGTCGCTCGTGAGGTCGAGCTTGAGCTTCACTCCCGTCGCCGAGAACGCGAAGAGCGGCAGCACCACGTACGCGCTCCACGGTGCGAGCACCCTCTCGATGCGATCCGCTGGCGACAGGAGTCGCTCGCTGACGGCCGATAGATTGCGGCTCGCCCAGTCCCATACCGGCTCTTGGTCGGCCCGCAGCGTCTCGCTCTTGCTGTTCGCGCGCGCCTTCTGGCGCTCTTTCAACTCTCTCTCGGAGTGCTCCAAGGCAGCGAGGGCGTTCGCCGCCTGCGCGAGCAATGGGCCCGCATCAGGCGCGGGCTGGGTAGGCAAGAACACCGCGAGCAACACCCCAGTGAGCGCCGCGTGCACGCCGGCGTGATGGAGCGTGAACCACAAGACGACCGTGACGAGGGCGTAGGGCCAAGTCGCGTACACGCGCCATCGATTCAGGAGGAAGAGGCAAAGGATCGCGAGCGCGCTACCGGTGAGCCAGATGACTTTGAACGAATGGGCGAAGAAGATCGCGAGAATCAGCACGGACAGAACGTCGTCCACGACGGCGAGCGCCGCCACGAAGACGCGCAACCGAGCGGGGATCGAGTCGCCGAGCAGCGCGAGGACTCCCAGCGGGAACGCGACATCCGTCGCAGTGGGTATCGACCACCCCTGCGCGGCCGGGCCGCCGTGATTGAACGCCAGATAGACGAGCGCGGGAGCAATCACACCGCCGATGGCGGCCGCGATCGGAAGCACGGCCGCGCGCCGGTCGGTGAGCGCACCGGCGGTCATCTCGCGACGAATCTCGAGACCGACGAGCAAGAAGAAAACGGCGAGCAGTCCCTCGGAGCACCACTGCCCCACGCTCATCGACAGCCACGTGTGCGAACCTAGGACGAGCGTCGACTCGACGGCGGCGCGGTACCGGTCGCCGAGCGGGGAATTCGCGCACGCGATCGCCGCCGCCGCCGCGATGAGCAGGACGACACCGCCCGACGCCGGAAGACTCGCGAAGACGCGTCCCGCGTGCTTTACCCGCGCCGCGATGGGGCGCTCCAACGCTTCGAGCAACGAGTAGAAATCCCAGGCGCCGTCGTAGCGTATCCCATCGACGAAGAGCGTCGGAGTGCCCGTCACGCCGTGGTTCCGCCCCTCGTCGAGATCCTCCTCCACGCGCTCGCGAGTCTCGTCGCCGAGCGTGTCGGCCTTGAAGCGCTCCGTGTCCAGGGCGAGCTCGCGCGCGAAGTCGAGGAGCACGCGCTCGGTGATGGGAAGCTCGTGCGCGTAGACACGGTCGTGCATTTCCCAGAAGCGACCTTGTTTCGCAGCGGCCTCCGTAGCGCGTGCCACACGCTCGGCGCCGGGATGCGCGCGTTCGTTTGGGAAATGTCGAAAGACATAGACCAGTCGATTCCCAAGGCCCTCTCGCAGCCGGGCGAGGACGGGAATAAGGCGCCGGCAATAGGGACACAGAAAGTCTCCGTACACGACCACCGTGACGGGCTCTTCGCCGCCGCCTCCGCGCACGTGGTCCCGCGTCGCGTCTACATCTCGTTGGAGTCGGAAGGTCACAGCCGCGTCGGCCGCCACAGGGCACCTATGGTTTCGGACGGGCTCGGGCCATCCCTCATCGATTGAGCTTGCTTAAGAAGCGTTCCCTCCTCTGGAGGAGGAGTAATTCAGAGACGCCGAACGCCCCGAAAACTACAACCATGCCAACCCAGACGAAAAGCAGAAATCGATACAGAGCTACCGGCGCATGAAGCGCCAAGTTGTGGAGAACGATGATCACCCCGCCGAGAATCGCAACCACGTGCTCGATTGCCCGTCGACGGCTTTTCGCCGTCAGATAAGCGTCGTGCAGCGAGAGTATCTCCTGAAGGGGTGTATTCGCGTTCACAGTGAATTGAAGCAATGAGTCAGAGTGCATGCTCATTTGGTCCGGGCCTCAGCGCGCGCTTTTCTGACCGCCCGAATTGACGATCCAGGGTGAGGTCGAGGAATAGAACGTTGACCCGGGGCTCCCCAAGGACGCCGAGCGTGCGCGGTTCGGTTTCCGCAGGTTTTTATCGATGTCACCTAAACGAGCTGCACGGTCAGGCTCAGTGCCGGGAAGAAAGTCATGGGCCTCCCCAAGTGCACCACCCATGCCGTGCCCACGAGCCGTCTGAAGGCTCTTCCGAGCGCCTGATAAGTCTCTGCGTTGCGAGACGCGGGATTCGCGCCCCCGAGTCCCGGCAGCCTGGCAGCCGCCTCATCCCATCCAGCGACGCTCGTCCGCGAGGCACCCGCTCATCTTCCCGCCTTCGGAGCCGCCTTCGTTCCGCGCCCGGCGAGCGGCGCCCGGGCGAGCTTGGTGTGATAGGCGCCTTGTTCTTCTTCTTCCCAGATGGCGACGACCGAGTGCGCAGCGATGGCGACGCGTGGCAGGCCGGACACTCCGGGCGTGTTGGAGAGATCCACCGCTGCGGAGAATGTGCGGCCGCCGTTGGTCGATTGCGCGATCCAGATGTCCGGAGCCTTCGGGTCCTTCGATGTGTCGAGCCAGACAGCGACCAGGACGCCTCCGGCCGCCACGATGGCAGGTTGGCTCGAGATGCCCGGGGTCTTCGACGCGTTGACCGCCTTGCCGAACTTCGCGCCCCTGTCCTGCGACGACCCGACGAAAACGTCGGGGTGCGTCTCGCCCACGGACGAGTCGATCCACGCGATGTGAACGCTGCCGTCTTCGCCGACCGCGACCTCAGGCGTGGACGACAGGCCCGGCGTGTTGCTCATGTCGAAAGGCTTGGCCCAGGTCTTGCCGCCGTCGAGCGAGCGGACGAACCAGATGTCGCGGTTGTCCTTCCCGTTGGTGGTGTCGGCCCATGCGACATAAACCTCACCCTTCGGACCGCAGGCGACGGCCGGGTGGCTTGATACGCCGGGCGTCTTGGAAATGTCTTCCGCCGCCTTCCAGCTCTTTCCGTGATCGCTCGACTGCGTGTGCCAGATGTCGGGGTTGTTGGCGCCCGCGGTCGTGTCCGTCCATACGACATGAATTGTCCCGTCAGCCGCGACGGCCACGGCCGGCTCGCTCGACACGCCAGGCGTGTTGGAGACGTCGGCGGCGGTCGTCCACGTGGCGCCAGAGTCGGTCGAGACCACCGCCCATACGTCCGGTTGATCGGCGCCCCCCGTCGTGTCGATCCACACGATCGCGAGATCCTTGCCATGCCCTCCGATGGCCGGCTCACTCGACTGTCCGGGGGTCTTCGACACCTCGACAGCCGCACTCCAGGTGTCGCCGCCGTCCGACGAAATCGCGTGGAACACGTCCTGGACCTGTTTGCCCTTCTCTTGCGCCAGGTAGGCGAGGTGGAAGCGGCCCTTCTGATCGACGACAACGCCCGGATGGCGCGTCTGCTCGTTCGGATGGAACACGACGGCGGGGCGCTGACCTGTGTCTGCGCCGGCGGCAAGCAGCGACGCGACTATTGGGAACACGTGCAACATCACTTCCTCCTGAGCGCCGCCCTGCGCGCGACTTCGTTGTTGGATGAGATCGGGCACGCAGCATCGGCCGTGCCAATCGGGCAGTGTCAGAGCGGCCGGGCGCGCTCGGTACTTCTGCAAGCGTGCGAATCGCGATGACCGCCTGCCTGCGACACTGCTCCGTGCAATGTCGAGCATCACCATCGTTTGATGGCCGACGTCCTCGCACACAGAGAACGGCTTCGTAGTTTATCGGACCTCGCGGGCCTCATACGGACAGCTGGCCGAGGCGGCGCAGCAACTCTCGCCGCCGGCGTCGGTGCGGCTGAAGGGAAAGAAGGACTGGAAGCTCATCGGCAAGCCGACGCGGCGGCTGGACACGCCAAGGACCCGAAGCAGAACGGCGGCAAGACGCTGGCCGAGCTGGTCCATCACGTTTCCTCCGACCCGCTGGTGCTGTGGGCTTGGTCGCCCGGCTACCTCCGCGCGCCGGTGCCCGTGCCGCACGCGGAGTTCACGCGCGCCTTAAAGGCGTGGACCAGCCCCTCAAATGCCGTCACGACCAAACTCTCTCCGAGAAACACCGCTGCCAACTCGGAGAGCGCCTGTCTAATGTTTTAGCTGTCGCGAAGGGCAAACATTACCAGCCGACTGCCTGACCATCCTCTCTGAAATTCGAACCGGCTCGATAAAAGCCATTGATTTCGGTGCCTCCAGAATTTCTAGAGCCGCTGTCCGGGTTGGGGACGAACATGATCCCCTCGAAACCTCCGACCGGGCTTCCGTTCGAAGACACCGCTTGGTGACCCATGTCAATCAATTGTTGGCCTACAAGAGCGAACAGGCCCGACTCGAGTTGCAACCGGTTGGTAACCTGACTGTGGCTGAATCGGGCCATGTCGCCCGCGGCTTGCATGTTCGCACCGAGATCGAGGATGTTCACCAGTACTTGCAGGTTCCCCTGGCCCTGCTGATCGCCGCCATGCTGGCCCGTCGTCAGCAAGGGTCTTCCATCCTGCATCACGAACACCGCGGAGAGCGTGTTGTATGGCCGCTTGTGCGGCGCGATCACATTGGGGCTCTTGGGATTGAGCGTAAATAGGCCGCCCCGGTTGTGAAGAACAAATCCATAACCAGGGACTGTAATCCCGGAGCCGAATCCAGCGAAGTTGCTGTTGATCCACGAGACCATATTTCCCCATCGATCTGCGGCAGAGAGATAAATCGTGTCGCCGTTGACGGTGGTATCGACCCTGGCAGTGCCGACCCTGGATGCGTGGTTGGGATTGACCCTGCTGCAGAGCGATGCAGCGTATGTTTTCGAGGTCAGCTCATCTACCGGCACCGATACAACGTCGGGGTCGGCGTTGTGCGCGTAGAGGTCGGCATAGGTCAGCTTCTTTGCCTCCACCAGTGCGTGCCAGTACAGGGGATTCGTAGGCCCGAGAGTGGCCAAGCTCTCGCCTGGATACCATTCGGGCACGCACTGTTCGAGGATGTTGAGCTCCTCCACGATTCCCCAGGCCTGCGAAGGCGCATTCGTCGTAAAGACACTGAATTGATCGTGGTAGGTGGTTGAGGCGGGAGTGACCCACTCGCCCCGGTAACTGGCGAGGTCGCGCATCGTCATCGTTCCGCCGAGGGCAGTAGACTTGTCCACGACGGCGCGGGCGATCTCTCCCCGATAGAACACGTTGCGACCGTGCCGTTGAATCAGCCGCAACGTGCGACCCAGATCGGGGTTCCTGAAGATTGTACCAATCGCGGGTGGGCTGCCGTTGATGTAATAAGTATGAATCGAGTCAGGATCCTGATCTGTACAGCAGCCCACCAGCGGTAGGGCGTTCGGCACGTGCCAGCCGTTGCCAATCTCCTCGGTGATCGGAAAACCATTCTCCGCATAGTCAATCGCCGGCTCCAAAACCTCTCTGAAAGTCATTGTGCCAAACCTGTCGAGTACTTCTTGCCAGCCCCAGAGCGATCCAGGGACGGTCACGGTCAGGATCCCGCCTGAAGGCATTCCTGAACCGGGTCCAGGGTTGTTGGGATTCCATTGGTATCCGAGCGAGTTCATGCGGGCGAGCGTGGCCCCGCTGGGCGCGATACCGCTGGCGTTGAGCTGGTAAACCCTGTGCTCCCGGGCGATGTAGATGATTGCAAACAAGTCGCCGGCGAGACCCACGTTCGCCGGATACACCACGTTGAGCGCCGCCGCAGTTGCAACTGCAGCGTCTATGGCATTGCCTCCTTGCATGAGAATCCTCACACCTGCCATTGCCGCCAGAGGCTGAACGGTAGTGACGAGGCCGTGGCGTGCCATGACCTCCGAGCGGGTCTGGGGCAGCCAGCCTTCCGATCGATCGCCCCGAACTGCGCTGCACCATGGGGCCTGAGGATTTTCACTGCACATCTGCACCGGCACCTGCGCAGAGCCGAAGCTGGAACAGAGAGCCAGCGCCAGCAGTCCAAGACGCGAGAATCTCTTCCTGCAAGGGTTCATTTGGGTATCCTCCAAGGTGATGCTGACCGTGCAAACCTGTCGCCGGTCGCAGTGGACGATCCCCCGCACGAGGAGGGACCTCGCGCAACCGGCGTGCCGAACCGCCGGGAACAGCTCCTCGAAAAGCGGCGGAGGCTAGGCGCGACGGGAAAATTTTGTCAATTGAGCTTCGCTGACATCGCGAGTGCTGCCGGAGTGCTCGATGACGATAACTTTTTGATTCAACTGCAAGGAATGACTTGGCAAGAGCTACTGTTGATCTATACACCTGCGTTCCCTAAGGAGGAATTGCGCTATGCACAGAATCGCTTGGTTGGTTCCTGCGGTTGCTCTGAGTGTCGTCGGGTCCTTTTCCTTCGCCGCGGAAGAAAAACAAAGCAAAGAAAGCGAAAAGCAAGAGCTCGCGAAAGACGTGAAGACGGTCAAGGTGTCCCTCGAGAAAGGGCTTTCGACCAGCGAAGCCGAGGGCAAGCCCATTTCCGCGAAGTTCGAGATCGAGGACGGAAAGCTACAGCTCTCCGTCTATACAGCGAAGGACGGAAAGTTCTACGAAGTCATCGTCGACCATCAAACCGGCAAAGTGGCCAAGACGGAGTCCATCACCAGCGGCGACGACCTCACGGCGGCGAAGGCGCAAAACGATGCAATCGCCAATTCGAAGACCTCTCTGCGCTGTGCGGTCGGTCATGCTTTGAAGGCGAACAAGGGCTATCGGGCGGTGAGCGCTACGCCATCGGTCGAGGGCGGTCAGTCAGCGGCCGAGGTCACGCTCGTGAAGGGGAATCAGTGGAAAACGGTAAAGGAAAAACTCAACTAGACGCGGATCCCGCGGCTCGACAATGAGTCAGCGAAGCGGGCCGAAATGGCTGCTACTCATCCACCAGATTCCGCCGAAGCCCAACTACTTCCGGGTGAAGATTGGAAGGCGGCTGCAGCGCCTCGGGGCAGCGCCAATCAAGAACTCGGTCTATGTGCTTCCGCGGAACGATCAGTCCTACGAGGACTTCGAGTGGGTCGTTCGCGAAATCGTCGAGGGCGGCGGTGATGCCTCAGTGTGCGAGGCCCGGTTCGTCGAAGGCCTTTCGGATGCCGAGGTCGAGGCGTTGTTCAACTCGGCTCGAGAAGCCGACTATCTCGAGCTCGCGGGTGAGGCGCGCCGCGCGCACGAGATGGTGTCCCGGAGCAAAAAAACCGAGGACAGCAAAGAGGATCTCGAATCCATCATTGCTCGCCTCAGGAAGCGCCTGGCGGAGATCGAGAGTATCGACTTCTTTGCCGCCACCGGTCGGGACGCGGTCGAAGCATTGCTCGTTTCTCTGGAGGCACAATTGAAAGTGTCCAGTTCTCCCTCGCAGCCAGGCAATGCCCCTGCCCCTGGCCTTCCCATCGAAGAGGTACAAGCGCGCACCTGGGTGACAAGAAAAGGAATTCACGTCGATCGAATGGCGAGCGCGTGGCTCATTCGCCGCTTCATCGACAAAGATGCGCGATTCAAGTTCGTTCCCGGCAAAGCCTATCGCCCCGAAGCCGGCGAGCTTCGCTTCGACATGTTCGAGGCGGAGTTCACCCACGAAGGCGACCGGTGCACATTCGAGGTGCTGCTGCAGAGATTCGGCCTCTCGGAGCCGGCGCTGAAGCAGGTTGCCGAAATTGTCCACGACATCGACCTCAAAGACGGGAAGTTCGGCCGCGAGGACGCGCTGGGAGTGGACCGCCTCATCGCGGGCATTGCGATGGCGAATCCCGAGGACGAGAAGCGGCTGGCGGAAGGGTCTGCTGTCTTCAACAACCTCTACGAGTACTTCAAGAGAAAGAGAGCGTGAAAAATGAAATTCCCACTCTGTTCGCTGTTCACGTTGGCGGCACTTGGCATCGCCGCCGAAGTTGCTGCCGAGGAGAAGTCATCCGTCACCTTCAACTTCGACGCGGACAAGCCGGGCGAGCCGCCCAAGGGATTCGAGTTCGCTCGGACCGGCCAGGGCGCCGAAGGGAAATGGGTGGTTCGCGCCGACAAAGACTCGCCGAACAACCAGCTGCTCGCTCAGGAGAGCGCGGATTCCACCGACTACCGCTTCCCGCTCGCTGTGGTCAAGGGGGGATCCTACAAGGACGTGAGCCTTTCTGTGCGTGCGAAGCCAGTCTCGGGCGAGGTCGATCAGGGCTTCGGCATCGTCTGGCGTTACAAGGACGCCAACAACTATTACATCACCCGCTGCAACGCCGACGAGGACAACTGCACCATCTACCACACCGTGGCCGGCAGCCGGCGGTCTTTCCAGAACAAGTCGATCAAGGTGGCCAAGAACACCTGGCACACGCTGAAAGTTGATGCCGTCGGGAACCACTTTGTGGTCTGGTTCGACGGGCAGAAGGTCCTCGACGCAACTGACGACACCTTCAAGGACGCCGGCAGAGTGGGGCTCTGGACCAAGGCGGATTCGGTCATCTACTTCGACAACCTGACGGCGACGCCTCTGTAACGGGTGGCTCGAGGATGCGAGCGGACAAGGCAGCAGCCATTTTTAAGATCAAATGAGCAGAGAGGAGAAAATCAAATGGGTAGGAAAATCGGTGGCATATTCATTGTGCTTGCGGCGAGTGCGAGCGTTTACGGAGCTCCGCCCAAGAATGGCACTCAAACCAAGCTGAACACAGCACAGATTGAGCAGCTCACGGGAGTCAAGGGTTCGATGAACGAGAAGGAGGGCGTGTTCAAAGTATCCGTTCCGCGCTCGGACCTCGCGATCACGACGGCCGGCGTGAAGATGACGCCACCGATGGGCCTGACCAGTTGGGCTGCTTTCGAGCGCAGTGGCAACGCCACGATGGTGATGGGAGACATGGTGCTCGCCGAGGACCAGGTGAATCCGGCGATGAGCACGGCCCTGGAGAACGGGCTCGAAGTGACTGCGCTGCACAATCATTTCCTCTGGGATTCGCCGAAAGTGATGTTCATGCACATCGGTGGGATGGGAGATGAAACCAAGCTTGCCACCGCGGTCGGCAAGCTCTTTGCGAACATGAAACAAACTGGCGGTGGGAAGGGCGAGGTAATGCTCGCGGACATTGACCCCACGAAGAGCACACTGGACCCGAAGAAGGTGGAGGCCATCCTGGGCAAGGGAGAGCTGAACAACGGCGTGTATAAAGTGACCATTGGCCGAGAGACCAAGATGCATGGTTACACGGCGGGGAATGCGATGGGGGTCAATACCTGGGCCGCTTTCGCCGGCAGCGACGACAAGGCAGTGGTGGACGGGGATTTCGCAATGCTCGAATCAGAGCTGCAGTCGGTTCTGAAGGCATTGAGAGGGGCCGGAATCAACATCGTCGCCATCCATCAGCATATGGCCGGCGAGGTACCGCGCATCCTGTTTCTTCACTTCTGGGGCGTCGGGCCGACCGAGAGCCTGGCAAAGGGTATCAAGGCGGCGCTGGACACTCAAAAACCTTCGCGCAAGGCGGGATAGCACTGAAATTCACGCGTAGGCCTGGAGTGGGAACATGACGGCAAAAACGGAGCCGAAAGTTGCCGCTGTGCCGGAAGCGCAAACAGTGACGGGGCCGGAGAGCGGCGAGGAAACCCAGCCCTGCTCGATGAGAGAGTTTCTGCTCTATTTCCTTCGGTTGGGGACGTTCGGCTTCGGTGGTCCCATCGCGCTCGCGGGACACATGCAGCGGGACCTGGTCGAGCGGCGCCGGTGGGTTTCCAAGCAGGACTATCTCGAGGGGCTCGCACTGTCGCAGCTCTCGCCAGGTCCGCTCGCGGCGCAACTGGCGATGTACCTTGGCTGGGTGCGCGCGGGACGGGTCGGGGCCACCCTCGTCGCCGCCGCGTTCATCCTGCCCTCGTTCCTGATGGTGATGGCCATCTCCATTCTCTACGTACAATTTCACGGGCTACCATGGATCCAGAACGTGTTCTATGGCATCGGCGCGGCGGTCATCGCGATCATCGCGCGCAGCGCGGTCAAGCTTGGTCGCATGACCGTCGGTAAGGATCCGCTGCTGATTTTTATTCTCGTGGCGAGCGCGCTGGTGACCGCATGGACGGAGAAGGAGATCCTATGGGTCTTTCTCGGCTTCGGCCTTCTCGCGCTGATTGCGAAGGGGTGGCTTCCATCGCGAAAAACGACAACGGCGCTCTCGATCGGACCGTGGCTGGGTTGGCTGGTCGCAGGCCTGCGGGGCCCAAACCCGGGCGAGCTGTGGCGCATCGCCTGGTACTTCACCGAAGCCGGCGCGTTCGTGTTCGGAAGCGGGCTGGCGATCGTCCCGTTCCTTCACGGCGGCGTGGTGGATCAATTCCACTGGCTGGACGAGCGGCAATTCCTCGACGCCGTGGCGGTCGCAATGATCACCCCGGGACCGGTGGTCATTACCGTGGCGTTCATCGGCTACCTCGTATCAGGCCCGCTGGGTGCCGTCATCTCCGCTGCCGGAGTATTCCTTCCCCCGTTTGCGGTCGTGATGTTGCTGGCCCCAAGCGTCCGGCGCTGGTCCAAGGATCGACGGGTGAAAGCCTTCGTTGCGGGCGTCACCGCAGCTGCCGCCGGGGCGATTGGCGGGGCGGCGTACATTCTCGCCAGGCGATCTATCATCGATGTACCAACGGCAGTGATTGGAGTTGCCACTTTCCTGGTGCTGCTGAAGCTCAAGAAAGCGCCCGAGCCAATCGTCATTGTGGCAGCGGGGGCTGTCGGACTCATTGTGAAGGCATTGGAGTAGGCGCTCCAAACAACTAAAGAGGAGCATCGATGCGACTGCAATTGTCGTGGTGCCGCAGTCAAACGAGTTGAAATCATGAAGTGGATTACACGCGAACGAGTGAACGTGGATCGGGTGGCCTGTCCCTGGTTGATCAAGAAATTTGTAGATCCGGACGCTGAGTTCTTCTTTGTGCCGGCAGCGGAGGTGATGAACGAGGCCGAGCGGCTCGGAGCAATTCCGTTTGACGTGAAGGGAGTCGAGCTGGGCCATCATGGGAAAGAGTGTTCGTTCGAGGCAATCCTCAAGAAATACAATCTTGGAGATAAGCTTGAGCTGTCTCTCCTCGCGCAGATTGTGAACGGCGCCGATACCGACAATACGCTTTACGCTCAACCTGAGAGTGCCGGGTTGAAGGCGATCGCCGATGGGTTTCGTCGCCTCGGCTTGCGCGACGACCACTCAATCAACGCCGCAGAGTGGATAGTCTACGACGCGCTTTACGCGTACTGCCAGGAAATGGTGCGGCAGGGAAAGCCCAATGGAGCCTTCCAGAAATAGCGAAATTGAGAGCCTTGGCTGTCGCAGCGTTGTCGAAGGCGTGGTCGACAGGGCGAAGGAAGCGGGATGGGCACCGTGATTGAGGCGATTGCATGAAGCGGATTCTTCTCATCGCGGTACTTGTCGCGCTCGTTCCGGCTTGCAAACGGGGAGCGCGCGAGGTCGTCGTCTACACCTCGGTGGACCAGGTGTTCTCCGAGCCCGTCTTCAAAGAGTTCGAGCGACAGAGTGGAATCGCAGTTCGGGCGGTGTTCGATACCGAGGAGACGAAGAGCACGGGCGTTCTCAATCGGCTCATCGCCGAGGCCTCGAGCCCGCAGGCAGACGTCTTCTGGTCCGGCGACCCGGTACGTCCCTTTCTGCTCGTAAAACGTGGCCTGGCGGAGTCCTACGTCTCTCCCAGCGCGATGGGAATTCCGGCGGCGTTCAAAGCCGCGGATGGCACCTGGACCGGTTTCGCCGCGCGCGTTCGTGTTCTCCTGGTGAATAAGAACCGTGCGGCTCAAAGTGAACGGCCAAAGTCCATCAAGGACCTGACCAACCCGCGGTGGAAGGGGCAGGTGGCCATCGCCAACCCGCTCTTCGGTACCACCACGATGCACGCGGCGGCGCTCTTCGCCGCGTGGGGCGACGAGCAGGCCAAGGCGTTCTTTGAACAGCTCAAGGGGAACGGCGCCCGCATCGCGAGCTCGAACGGGGAGGTGAAGCGACTCGTCGCAACCAACGAGGTGGCGTTTGGACTTGCCGACACCGATGACGCGACCGAGGCGCTAAAGGAGGGTGCTCCGGTGGAGGTGGTCTATCCGGATCAAGAGGGCATCGGCACGCTCGTGATGCCGACGACCGCCTTAGTCATCAAGGCTGGACCGCATCCGGAGACCGGGCGCAAGCTGGTCGACTATTTGCTCACTTCCGATGTGGAGCGACGGATGGCCGACTCTGCCGGGCACGTGCCCCTGCGGGCGGATGTGCCTGTACCGCAGGGGGTCAAGCGCATCAGCGACATCAAGGCGATGCAGATGGACTATGGGCGCGTGGCGACCGAGATGGAGCGGATCCAGCCGTGGCTGAGACAGTGGGTCGGTCTCTAGGGCGCGCCTTGCGCGGCCGCGAGCAGACGCTTGGGCTCGCGGCTGCGGGAGCGATCGTCCTCCTCGGCTCGACCTTGCCGTTGGCTCGGCTATTGGCGGAAGTCCCCGGTGCCGGACCAGCTGGGTTCGCGGTCCTCGCCACCTTCCGCCCGTGGATGCTCCTCATCCGTTCGCTCGTGCTCGCCGGAGCGGTGACCGCTTGCGCCGTCGCGATCGGCGCGCCGCTGGGCTTCCTCGTCGCCCGGACGAATCTGCCCGGGCGCCGAGCTCTGTGGATGCTCCACGCTTTCCCGATGTTCCTGCCGCCGTTTCTAATCGCGCTCGGGTGGTTTCAGCTTCTGGGGCGCGAGGGACTTCTCGGCAGCGCCGTGACAGCTCGGCTGCTGTTCAGCGAGCTCGGCCTGGTGGTGGTTCTCGCGCTTGCGTTCTCGTCCCTGGTGACATCCCTCGTGGGGCTGTCGCTCCTGGGCATGGACGCGTCGCTCGAGGAGGCGGCGCGCCTCGCTGCTCCTCCCTGGCGCGTCGCCACGCGCATCCTGCTCCCCGCGACGCGTCCCGCGCTGGCTCTCGCCGCCATCGTGGTCTTCGCGCTGTCGCTGTCGGAGCTCGGTGTGCCGATGTTCCTTCGCGTAGCTGTCTTCCCAGCGGCTGTCTTCGCCAGGCTCGGCGGCATCCAGTACGCGCCTGGTGAGGCCTTCGTTCTCGCGTTGCCCCTCGTTCCGGTCGCGCTCGGCCTGCTTTTCCTCGAGCGGCGACTGGTTGGCGCCCATTCGTTCGCCGTGGCAGGCCTGCGCGGAATGTCGCGCGCCCCGATCCCACTCGGTCAGTGGCGTCCGGTGCTCGCCGCCGCAGGCTGGAGCATTGCCCTGGCGGGTGGGCTCCCTTTGGGTGCTCTCGTGCTCCGGGCGTGGCGAGGCGGCGGATTCGTCAAGCTCCCCGAGTGGATCGGCCAGGCGCCGTGGACGAGTCTCGGAACGGCTGCCGTCGCCGCCACCGTCATCGCCGCGGTCGGTCTGGTGCTCGGGCATGGCGCCGCGCGCCGTCTGCGAGGGGCTTCGACGCTCGATGCCCTCGCGGTGCTTGCTTTCGTGATGCCCGCGTCCGTGCTCGGCGTCGGCCTGATCGCCGTATGGAATCGCCCGGCGACACACCTGCTCTACGGGAGCGTGGCCATCCTCGTCATCGGCTACACCGCGCGCTACGCGGTGGTGGGCATTCGTGCGGTCGCCTCGGTGGTGCTGCAGAATCCTGTTCATCTCGAAGAGGCAGCCGCGGCTTCTGGCGCCCACTACGCGCGGCGGCTCATCCGAATCATTCTCCCGGTCAACGCACGGGGCGTCGCCGCCGGCTGGCTGCTGGCGATGGTTTTCTGCCTTCGGGATTTCGAGATGGCGGTGCTCTACTACCCGCCTGGCCGAGAGCCGCTTCCGGTCCGCATCTTTACCCTCGAGGCGAACGGCGCGCCACCGGTGGTGGCCGCGCTTGCGGTGGCGCACGTTCTCATCACCGCCCTGGTGCTCGCTGTTGGCGTGCTCCTGCTCCCGCGCCGGAGGACTGGATGACCTCAGCCATCGCCCTCGAGAGCATCACACTCAGGTACGCGGGGAAGCTTGTTATCAACGGGCTCTCGCTCACAGTCGAGCCAGGCGAGCTGCTGGCGATCCTCGGGCCTTCCGGCAGCGGCAAGACGAGCGTGCTCCGAGTTGTGCTTGGCTTTGCGACGCCGGAGATGGGTACGGTGCGACTTGCCGGCGAGGTCGCGAGCAAGGAAGGGCGGCTGCTGGTGCTCCCCGAAGACCGGGGGCTCGCCGTCGTGTTCCAGGACCTTGCGCTCTGGCCTCACCTGACTGTCGCGGGAAACCTCGCCTTTGGCTTGCAGTCCAAGGGCGTTTCGCGTTCCGAGCGCGACGCACGGATCCGGGCAATGCTTGGAAGAGTGGGGCTCGCGGGCAAGGAGCACAACCATCCCGGCCAGCTCTCCGGCGGCGAGCGTCAGCGGGTGGCAATCGCCCGGGCGTTGGTCCTCGAGCCTCGCGCCGTCCTCCTCGACGAGCCGCTGTCCAACCTCGACGTCGGCCTCAAGCGTGAGCTGCTCTCAGTGTTCCGCGATCTCCTTAAGGAGCAGCGGAGCACCGCGCTCTACGTGACGCATGACCTTCGAGAAGCCGCGGCCCTTGGAGACCGCATCGCCGTGATGGGGCGGGGGAAGATCGTCCAGGAGGGAACGCTGGAGTCGCTCCGCGCGCGCCCGACGAGCGGCTTCGTTCGCGCGCTGCTCGACGACCTCATGACCGGTCAAACTTGAACGAAGTCGGTAATTTTACTGGTTGTCGGTATCCTTATTTCACTGGCTGTTGGTGGCTGTTAAGCATTGACGCCAGTTCACGAAAAGTATAATTCGCGAGCTCCACGGACCGCTCACGGTAGCCTTTCGCAAGGCTGCGGTTCCGCAAAATTGGAGGGAAAGACCATGCCGACACCGATCATTACCACCACCACGTTCAGCCTCGACGACATTGGACGCTATGTCTGCAACACCGTCGAGGAGGCGCTGGCCAGCCAGGATCGAGCAACGCACGCCGACGCGAGGCCCTTCGATTTCATCGTCATTGGTGGCGGAAGCTTCGGCGCTGTGGCGGCGACGCACCTTTTCGACATCGATTCCTCGCACCGCTACCGCATCCTTGTGCTCGAGGCTGGTCCGCTCGCCTTGCCGGAGCACGTCCAGAACCTGCCGCCGGACCTGAACCCGCCCGGCAAGGGCAGCCCTGGCACGGTATGGGGTCAGCCATGGGGGTCCGACAGCCCGATGGGGTTCAACCAGGACTTCCCAGGGCTCGCTTTCTGTCTCGGCGGACGTTCGGTCTTCTGGGGCGGATGGGCACCCTATTTCATCGAGTCCGAGCTGGCCGATGCTTCTTGGCCGGCGAGCGTGAAGAAGGACCTGACCCAGAAGGTCCTTCCGCGCCAGAATCCAGTCGAGTCATACCTCGACGCGGCGGCGCGCCAGATCGGGTCGGACACGACGAACGACTTCATCTTCGGGCCGCTTCATGACGCGCTCAGAAAGCGCCTCTTCGAAGGCCTGAAGGGGCGAACCACGACCGATCCCGTCCTGACCGGGAACCGGGGGGTGCTCACCCAGATTGAGGATCTCGAGGCCCCGCTTGCGGTGCAATCCGCGGCGTCGCGCCCAGGGACGTTCCCTCTCAACAAATTCAACAGCGTTCAATTGCTGATCCGCGCCTCGCGGGTTGCCCAAGCCGAGGCTCAGCAGGCCGCTCCGTTTTCCGATGCCCTCGCAACCGATCCCAAAAGATGGGTGGCTGACACGAAGAAGCGGATGATGATCCTGGATAACATCTATGTGACGCGCCTCGTGCGCAGCGGCGGCCGGATCACCCGAGTCGAGACGAACAAGGGTGGCTTCGATGTGCCCCGCGGCGGTGCCGTCATCCTCGCGCTGGGCACCATCGAAAACACTCGCATGGCACTCAACACCGTCCCGGAGAAGAAGCTGATCGGCCGGAATCTCATGGCCCACTTGCGCTCGAATCTCACGTTCCGAGTCCCACACAGCTCGTTTTCGAGCCTGAACCTGACCAGGGAGCTGGCCGTTTCGGCGCTTTTCGTGAAGGGCATTCACACCCGGAGCGACGGATCGAAGGGGCACTTCCACGTCCAGATTACGGCCAGCGGACTCGGCGAGCTTGGGATGAATTCCGAGGCGGAGCTCTTCAAGAAGATCCCGAACATCGACGAGCTCGACCAGTTCCAAGACCTCAACGACAAGTGGGTCGTCGTCACGCTTCGCGGCATCGGCGAAATGATCGGCGACAAGACCTCTGCCGATCCACAGAACCGGGTGACGCTCGGGTCCGTCGATGGCAATGGTGTGCCGCGGGCCATCGTGCGCCTGGAGACCAACCCGAGGGGCGCGAGCGATCCGCGAGGCAATGAGGACAATAAGCTTTGGCAGATCATGGATGCCGCTTGCGAGGAAATCGCCAAGATGTTCGCGGGCAGCGGCCCCATCCAATACCTATCGTCGCCCAACGACCCAGCCAATGCTGTCTGGCAGCCCAATCCGCCGGCACGCACCACCCGCCAGGACACCTTGAGCTCCACCCACCACGAGAGCGGCACGCTGTGGATGGGAGATAACGCCGGCAAATCCGTGACGGATGAATTCGGACGCATCTGGGAGCTCGACAACCTCTACGCCGTTGGCCCGGCGGTGTTGCCCACGATGGGCTCACCCAATCCGATGCTCTCGGGTGTCGCTTTGAGCCGACGGACGGCAGACAAGCTGATTCCGCCACCGAGCGTCGCAACGGTCGATGCCGGATTCGAATACCTGTTCGATGGGACCGAGAAGACATTCCAACGGTGGAAGTCGGCTGGGCCCGGCAGCTTCGCTCTGATCAACGGGACCCTCGTCGCGCAACCTGGTTTTCCCAGCACCGTCGATGGCGTCGATGTGCCCGTCGGGCCTCACTCGGTCTTCTATTATGCTGCCGAGGCGTTCAACGACTTTGTCCTGCGGCTTCAATTCCAACTTGCGGGACCGACCGACAACTCTGGCAAGCCGGTCGACAACTCCGGGATCTTCCTGCGATTCCATGCTCCTCATTCTGTGGGTCCCGACCTGCCTACCAACGCGGACCCGACCCTGAAGCAGAACGTCGCCTCGGATGCCGCATGGGTCGCGGCCTACACGGGCTTTGAAATTCAAATCGACGACAGGGCTGCCCCCGACGGAGCGGACAAGCATCGGACAGGCGCGGTCTACAACGTCCCCACCGGACCGGGTGGGTTGCAGAGCTTCACCCCCGCAGGAAACCTCAAACCAGGCGATTGGAACGAGATGGAGATTACCGTGAAGAAGCACCGCTACACGGTGTCGATCAACAACAAACAGATTACCGACTTCACGAATCCGCGAAACAACGTCATTACCGATGCTCCCGGGTTACCGCTGAAAATGCGAGGTTCGTCGTTCAGCGAAGATGCTTTGTCCGGCTATTTAGGCGTGCAGGCCCACACGGCCAACGTCGCCTTCAGGAATATCCGCATCCAGAGATTGTGATCCTACAGCTCATTCACAATGGCCGAATGCCGTTGGTGCAAGACATTCCGCCGGGCGTGACCGTGCCCTCGACCGGCCACGGGAGACCACACGTCAGGAGCTGACGGGCGCGTTGCGCTGGGAGGGGAGTTTGATGGAAGCACAATCCGTCGGGGTGAGCCCGACCGCAAATCCCGTGCAGAAAGCGCAGTACGACTATGATGTGGTGGTCATTGGCTCGGGCTTCGGCGGTTCGATGACTGCGCTCACGCTGGCGCAAAAACTCAAGGACAAGAAGCCGCGTATCCTGATCCTGGAGAGAGGTACCTGGTGGACCACTCCGGTCCCGACAGTGCAGGACCCCGGCGTCGCGACGTATGGTTTCCTCAAGAAACAGCGCAACCAGCCGGTTCAATTCTGGCCGTCGGTTGAACACTTCAAGGGGTTCATTGACATCCTCACCCGCTGCCTTCGAAGGCCCGGGAACGAGGACGGCCTCTATGACATTACTCAGTTCGGAAGGCGTGGAGTTCTTGGCCTGTTCGGAGGAGAAAGCGACGGTGTATCCGTGCTTCGCGCCTTCGGCGTCGGCGGCGGCTCCCTCGTGTATTCGAACATCACCATCCGCCCTCCGAATTTCGTCCTGGAAGACTCCCGTTGGCCGCTGACTTGGACGCCTGATGAGCGGACCCGGTATTACGAGCTCGCCCGTCACGCCATCGGCTATGGCGTAGTGTCGGCATGGACCGCCGCCGCCCCTGATTTCCCCGCCAACGCGGGAAACATCCCGTACAAGAACCCTCTGGGGGCCCCACCGAGCAATTGGATCAACGCTGGGTTGAGCAACATCTCGGCCCGCTCGGCTCGCCTGAATCCTAACTGGAGCCACCGCCCAGATCCGAAAGATGGCCGAGACATCAAGTACATCAATGTCAATCCTGGACCCAGCGCACTTGACCCCCAGAATCGCTATTGGATTGACCGCGCCCGGATATTCCAGACAGCGATGGCCGGTTTGGGCGTGGAGTACGGGACTGTCGATTCAGCGATCAACGACGTTACACCGGAGGGTACGCCGCTAGACCCAGCCGATCCGAAGAATTATCCGGGCAAGCCAATCAACTATTGTGAGCGCCAGGGCCGCTGCAACGTCGGATGCCTGCCCGGAGCCAGGCACACTTTGAACAAGCAGTTGATGATGGCGGCTTATGGCAAATTCGACGGAACCCAGCCCCGCACGTTTGAAAATTTCGATGTCCAAGCGTTGGCCGAGGTGAATGTCATTCGACCGCTTCCCGAAGGTGGATACGCGGTCGACTATTGGCAGCGCAGCGAAACAAACCCGAGTCAAAAGACAGAAAAGACGCTGCGCGCGAAGTACGTCGTGGTCGCCGCCGGCTGCCTGGGCACCAACGAGATAATGCAGCGCTCAAGCGTCCAACACGGCGGGCCGCTCCACTTGAGCCCCAAGCTCGGTTTCGGGTTTTCCACAAACGGCGACTATATCGCCTTCGCGGAGAATCTGGATTTCAAGGTGGGATTGTCGCGCGGACCGGTGACGACCTCGTTTGCGCATTTCAACTCGACCGAATCCGACCCCAAGGCGGATGCATCCAAGTTCCACATCCTGGAAGACCAGGGAATCCCGCGGGCGCTCGCATCGACTGTTGGATTCGGCGTACCCCTGATTAACTCCCTATCCAACGGTCGTCACCGTCAGCCAAAGCTGCTGCTCATCTGGACCATAATTCTGTGGCTCTGGCATCGCGTCGCCAGCTTGATCGTCTCCCTATTCCGAAACGCGCAGGAGCGCCAAAAGGACTTCGAGTCGGAGGACGAGCTGACTTACAACATGATGTGCGTCGTCGCCGCAGGGCGCGATGAGTCACTTGGGCAGTTCCGACTGGGAGAAAGCCGCCGAGACTCTCCGCTCCGCGTGCGGCGAACCGACGGGAGACCATTTCACAAGGATCCGATCTACAAAGAAATCGAGATCTCGTTGCAAAGACTGGCGGGGAAGCTTCCAAGCAAAAAACCCTTCCGCAATCCCTTTCTCTCTCCCGTCACCGGTGAGCTTGTCGGAAAGTCCGTGACCGTGAGCCACCCGCTCGGAGGCTGCTGTATGGGGAAGGACGCCGATTCGGGTGTGGTGGACGAATACGGTCGAGTGTTCAGGGTCGGGCCAGAGGGCGGGGAGTCCCGGTCCTACGAAGGTCTGTACGTAGCCGATGCGGCCATTATCGCCACGGCGCTCGGGGTCAATCCCTCGCTCACTATTTCTGCGTTGGCACTTCGGATCGCGAACCGACTTTCGCAGGAACTGGCATCCAAACTATGAAGGACGGAATCTGGCTCCGCGGAAAATAGACGATGTCACGGGATATTAAACAGGTAAGGGGCACACCCCGGTCGGCGGCCATGTCGCTGTGGCGTACGTACCGCCGCAAACCTGGGAACTTTCTGACCGAGCGCATCTGGCCTTGGCTCATTCACTACCTCAGAGTTGCATTTCTGCCTCGCAAGCCGTTTCGGACCTACAAAAATGACGGGTCTGGGCGACCGGGCGTCTTCGAAATTCCTGAATCTTGTACATTTGGGATCGCCGGAGATTGGGGAACGGGGACTGAAGCCGCATATCGGGTTGCGGACCGGATGAAAGAGCACAATCCCGACTTCACCATTCATCTGGGCGACGTCTACTACTCTGGTACAGCCATGGAGTTTCAAAGGTATTTTGTGAACGCCTGGCCGAAGGGAAGGCTCCGAACGTTTGCCTTGAACGCCAACCACGAGATGTACTCAGGCGGGGAGGGGTACTTCGACATCGCCTTACCCGCGCTCAATCAAGAGACGAGCTATTTCTGCCTGGAGAACGCGCACTGGCGAATCCTCGGCTTGGACACGGGCTATTACGCGAGGAGCTTTCCCTTTCTAGAATTGCTTCTGAGCGGATGCATCCGACTCCATCCGGCAATCCAAGGCTGGCTCAAGGAGGTCGTCTTTACGAACCCGACGGACCGGCGTCCGGTCATCCTCCTCACACATCACGAATGGTTCAGTGCCTTCGACACGGAATACAAGCGGGTTGGATCCAATCTGGCCCCCTATCTGGATCGGGTAGTTGTTTGGCTCTGGGCTCACGAGCATCGGTTTGCGGGCTATGGTCCGTTCAGCTTCGATGGGGCACCGAAGATACGCGCTCGGTGCCTCGGCCACGGTGGGATGCCCATTGAGCTCGGCCGAGCCCCAAAGCGCTCCGACCGAAACCTCGTCTTCTATGATGGTCGGCAATCCGGACTGGTCGATGACGACCGAATAGGTTACTGCGGCTTTGCCTTTCTAACGCTCAGCGGAGCGGAGTTGCGCCTTCAATACCTGGACGAAATGGGCACCAAGCTACTTGAGGAGCGTTGGGTTTCGCAGCCGCTCTCGAGTCCGACCGGAGAGGTGGTTTTTGCGTCTTCGTCACTGACGCTCGTGTCGGGTCGGACGATCGAGGGGATTATTGGTTAGCATTTTTCCAGAAGGTGAACTGGGATGCGGTCAACGATCGCATCGGGGCTGGGGTTCGACGGAAGGTCATCGACCGTGTGCAACATCCGCTTGCCGCAAGATGTGCCTCCATACCAATGGGGCTCGCTCAAGCGCGAAGAACTGATCGCCACCAATTCCATGGTCCTCCACGAATTCTACTTCGGCAATCTCGGAGGGCGACGGGCAACCGCATGGCCCAGTTGTGGATCTAATCGAGTCCTTCTACGGCTCACTTGACTTATGGCTACATGACTTCCGACTCAGCGGCATGGCGCTGGGTGGCGGCTCGGGGTCGGTGATCATGAGCTACGATTTTCATGAAAATGCCGTGCACAATTACTGGGCCTGGGACCACACGCATAGCCTGGCATGGGGGATCCCGGTTTTGGTGATGGATATGTACGAGCATTCCTATCACATCGATTACGGTACCGACGCCACGGGTTATATCAATGGTGCCGATGCCGATGTTCCCCGCTCCGTCTTCGCTCGCAACCGAATCAACCGAGGTAGTTGGAACAGCGTAGAGATAACAGTGTTCGTTGCCGGTCTCCTCGCCGCTCAGATCAGTGCCGATGTAAACCGTCTGCCCGTCGTTCGCGAACCGCGCGCGAGAGTTCGGCAGGGTTTGGCGGCCTCTTTCCGTTGGCAATGCGATCCTCCACAGCAGCGCTCCCGCCGTGCTGATTGCGACAAAAAAGCCCGGCTGGCCGTAGGTGACCCTACCGCCCAGGAAGATCAAATCATTGTTCGGGCTGACCGCGGGGCTGAACAAAATACCGCTGTCGGTGTAGTGCCAGCGCTCGGTGTCGTCGGGATTGACAGCATGAAGGGTCGCGAGATTCCGGCCATCGTAGATGACGCCATCGGAACCGACGTCCGGTGTGCTGAGGGCGTTGGTAGGAAGGTCGTCATCAGGGAAAGTCCACAGTCGATTACCCCCGGGGTCGAATGCTTTCAGGCGAAGGCCTTGCGGCGTGTCAAGTCTGTTCGCGTAGATGGTTCCGTCGGGGCCGACGGCGGGTTGCGGGTCGCCAAGAAGAGTGGATACGGGACCAGGGTTGGTGAATGTCGTGGTGCCATCAGCTGTATACCTTGGAGGTGATTATTGGCATGGAAGTACAGCTGAAAGTCCCTACCTCCGGGCCCAAAGACAATCTCTTGAATTTGCACCGGCAGCCGATCGTAAGGCTCGGGCACTGACCAGCGCAGGTTTCCATCCGGCGTCAGCGAGAAAACCCCCAAGCCTTGAATAGCCACCGCATAGATGTTTCCGTCCGGACCGACATTCGGTCCCAGCAAGATGAACGCCCTCGGGTCCTGTATGAATCGCCAGCGGAGTGTGCCGTCCGCGTTGATGGCGGTAATCGCCCGTTCACTGCCGACGAAGATGGTGTCGTCCGCACCGAGCGTCACTCCCTTGTTACCCACGCCATCCAACTCATTGAAGACCCACTTCAAGCCGCCGTCTGGCGTCAGGGCATAGAGGTGCCCCCCAATGTCGGTCGTATAGACGGTTCCATCGGCGGCGACCGCAGGCCGGGTTTGGATGTAATCCGAATCAGCTTCGAAGCGCCAGGCCACGCCGTCTTGCGGCGGCACGCGCGACGTGACCTCGACGGACATTTCATTGGAGGCGCCAGGCGCGGTGAAAACTTGCACGCTCGCTGCGCCGAGGGTCGCCGCTTCGGGGACGTAGGCGACGATCAAGGAATCGGACCAGCGGGTAGATGCGGCCGGAATCCCGCCGATCTCGACGCGGCTGTCATCGGATGACACGCCGAAACTCGCGCCACCGACCCGCAGGCGACCGCTGCGCTCGAGCGCATCTGCCGATAGAGAGGTGATGACCGGCTGCGCCGCGGCCACAGTAGCCGTGACGAGCGAAAGGAAAAGAGCCATTCGTGTTCGTTTCATCGAAACTCCTTCTTGCCGAAAAAGTTGCCGGGTCGCCACTTGAGGACTGTCGCGGCCAAGGAAGAACCCCGCAGGATTACTGCGGCGTGTTGTTGATCAGCACCGAGACACTGTCCGAACGAGAGTTGGCCACGGCCAGGTCCGGCAGCCCGTCCCCATTGAAGTCGCCGACAGCAACGGATGCAGCACCGTCCCCGGCCCCGAAGATTTGCGCCGCCTGGAAGCTCCCATCACCGTTGCCCAAAAGCACCGAGGCGTTGTTGGGGTAGATGGCTACAGCCAGGTCCTGCCACCCGTCGCCATTGAAGTCGCCCGCGGCAATGGAATAAGGACTGCTTCCGGCCGCGAAGATTTGCGCCGCCTGGAAGCTCCCATCCCCGTTGCCCAAAAGCACCCAGACGTCGTTGGAAACCGCGCTGGCCACGGCCAGGTCCAGCACCTCGTCGCCATTGAAGTCGCCCACCGCAACGGAAGTAGACAAGCTCCCTTCCGCGAAGATTTGCGCCGCCTGGAAGCTCCCATCCCCGCTGCCCAAAAGCACCGAGACACCGCCCGGGACAACCGGTCGAACGCTTCCGCGGTAAGCCACGGCCAGGTCCTCCACCCCGTCGCCGTTAAAGTCGCCTACGACTACGGAAACAGGACGGGGCCCGGTTGCGAAGTTCCGCGCCGTCTGGAAGGTCCCATCCCCGTTGCCCAACAGCACCGAGACATTGTGGGAGCCGTTGTTGGCCACGGCCAAGTCCGCCCACCCGTCGCCATTGAAGTCGCCCACGGCGACGGACGAAGCACCGGTCCCTGCACCGAAGGTCTGGGCCGCCTGGAAGGTCCCATCCCCGTTGCCCAAAAGCACCGAGACGGTGCCTGAAAACGTGCTATTGGCTACCACCAGGTCCTGAACCCCGTCGCCATTGAAGTCGCCCACGGCGACGGAATCAGGACCGAACCCGGCCCCGAAGGTCTGGGCCGCCCGGAAGGTCCCATCCCCATTGCCCAAAAGCACCGAAACGTCTTGGGAACTCGCGTTGGCCACGGCCAAGTCCGGCAGCCCGTCGCGATTGAAGTCGCCCACGGCGACGGACAAAGGACCGGTCCCTGCCCCGAAGTTCCGCGCCTCCTCGAAAGATACGTCTTGCGCCTGGGCTGCCGCGGCGACCAGCACGCTCCACGCCGCCAGCCCTGCGCAAACCAACGCCATCCTCTTGTTCCTGATTGCCATCGCTTTCCGCCTCCTGAAAATGTGAGTTGCACCGCGCCAGAGTTGGATTTGAGCGGAAACGCCGCCCTAAACCGGCTCATTTCATCGTGGGCCGTTCATGGGCCCATGGATACGAGACCGCCGGTTTGAAAAAGCGGAACAACAATCGACCCACGTCAGCGCTGGGGCTTAATCCGCGCGGCCAACACCGATCGATCCGGCTGAGCGACCCCTTTCACCTCGATGGCCACTCCATTTCTCAAGCCAGTGCACGCGATGTTTTCAAAACGCGTACTTCCGTTGGTGCGCACCGATTGAGATCGCACTGAAAATGTCAAATTCGGACACGTTCCCGCCAATCCGGAGAGAGAGCCGGTGAATTCAATTTCCGCCTCTGCGGCGTCCTCCGCCTCGACTTTCTCCGCGAGAATCCTGCCGTCGGGCTGACGAGTCCCTTCCGCTTCGACAAATCGACCCTCGCTCAAAGCGCTGCAGGGCAGTGTCTTGAACTGCGTCGCGGCGCTGGTGACGATGACATCGCTGGCCAGCGAAAAGCTCAAGCTCGGACAAGACCCACCGAAGTTTCGCAGCGCGCCCAGGACATCGATGTGCTCTGGCTCGACGCTCGGCTCCATATCGCGAGCGAGAATGCTGGCATCGGCCCGACGGGTGCCGTGTACCTCCACCGATTGACCGTTGCGGATACTGCCACAGGACACGTCCTTGAATCGCGTGTTGGTATCGGTTACCAGCCTCTCTGTACCAACCGCGAAGCTCACGTTGGGACACGACCCGGTCAATTGGGCGATCGCGCCGCGCAATTCAACCTCGGGCGGCTGCCGCTGCGGTCGCACCCTTCGGGCCAAAAGCGAGCCGTCGTCGCGCCATTGCCCTTCGGTCTCGAGCTCTGCACCCTCGCGCAGCTCCGAGCAGTCGGAATCTAGAAAGGCGCTGCGCGAATCGGTCGCAATGCGTTTGCTGCCCAGCTTGAAGCTCATATCGGGACAGCTGCCTGCCAGTTGGGTCGTCTGTCCGGAGATCCGGACGCCGGTCGCAGTCGAGGAGCTCCCGGAGCCCCGACCGCCACAAGCGCAAACCACCAGGGCGAGCGTCAGCGCTGCGGCGCCGAGCCACGATTTCGAAACTTTCGGTTCAGAGTGCATGTTCATTCTCCATGAAGTGTGATTCGTTGGATCAGACAGCAGGCCGCCGTGCGCGGAACAGAAAGTCGCATTCGTGCTTGCCCCCGGCCGTACAGCTGGCGGAAGTTTCGGCAGTCAATCCGGGAACTTGTTCTACGGAGAGCGCCGTCGCTCGATCTGCGGTCTTTGCCAGCCTCCCGCGACGGCAGTGTCTAAAGAAATCTGTTCCGGTGAGCTGCCCGAGCTGTCCTAGCTACTGGAATCTCACTTGTGGAGCGCAATTGACTTCGATCGAGACCGGCGAAGCGAACCTTTGGCAGCGTGCGAGAACGCGGCGGTCCGCCATGCCTTCGCGCAATACTCGCCGGGTCACGCGAGACTTCAGTCCGACGCCGCAATTGACGGCTCAGCGTCCGTCCGCCGGATCTCAACCCCAGGGATTTTCCCGTGACGGGCAGCCAGAAACGCCTTACTTGTGCGAGGCGATGAAATTTGAGGAGCTGAGCGCAGAGGAGCTGGTCACCCGGGCCTTGGCCCTGGCGGGCTCGCCGGAGGGCGATCGGTGCGCGAACGAGCTGTTCGAGCGCCATTATTCGCGCGTCGCCTACTGGTGCCTGCGGTTCAGTGGCGACCGGGAATCAGCAGCGGATCTGGCGCAGGAGATCTTCGCCCGGGCCCATAGAGCTCTAAAGGATTTTCAGGGCCACTCGAAATTCTCGACCTGGCTGTACACGATCACCAGGAACCATTGTTTGAACGCCGCCAAGTCCCGCTCGGTTCGGCCGATCGAAGTCGGAGAGGAAGCGCTGGCGGAGCTGCCGGGCGACGATTCGCCACACCCGGGCGAGCGCGAAAGCTCCGCCCGCCTGGCGCATCAACTGCTCGAAGAAGCGCTCGATGAAACGGAGAAGAGGGTGTTCACGCTTCATTACGGGGACGAGCTCACCCTCGCGGCAATCACCCGGCTGCTCGGATTGACGAACGATAGTGGCGCCAAGGCATACATCGTAAGCGCGAAGAGAAAACTGAATCGCTATCTGCAGCGCTGGAGAGCAAAGCAACAAAGAGGAGTACTGGAAGAAGGGGAAGAACAATGACGCCCGACGACGACACAAAACAGCGTCAGCAGTGGAAAGCAGCGCTCGCGACCACCGCGGACTGCCTGACACTTGAAGAGCTCGGCCGCTGGGCGGATGGTTCGTTGTCCGACGGGGAGAAGAGCCGGGCCTCCTCGCACCTTGCCGGTTGCTCGCGCTGCCAGACCGAGCTGACGATGCTGCAGGAGTTCGAGCGCGTGACCCCTCGGCCGCAGGACCAGACGGCGGTGAGCTGGATCGTGGCCGAGCTCAAGCAGCGTTCCTCCGGAATTGCGCCCACGACCGAGGATGTCGCGCGCTCCGCGACAAGCTCGACACGCCGGGGTTCGGGTCGCAGGAGCTCCGCGGTCAGGCGGATCAGCGCCACCGCCTTATCGCTCGCCGCGATGGTGATCGCGGTGGTGTTGGGTCTTTCCATACGCACCAGCAAGGAACCTGCTCTCGTTTCGGATGGCGTCAGCGGTTCGAGGCTGCTTCGCTCCGAGGGGGTGGTGGCCATTGCCCCCATCGGTGATTTGATGCAAAGTCCGGCCGAGTTGCGCTGGCAACCCCTCCCTGGCGCGGCCCGATACTCAGTCAAGCTGATGGAAGTGGATCATTCGGAATTGTGGCAAGCGTCGTTGGAACAAACGGCTGTACCGTTGCCGGCGGTAGTCCGCGAAAAGGTCGTTCCGGGCAAGACCCTGCTGTGGCAGGTGACGGCGCTCGATGGCGCTGGGAAGGCGCTGGCCAACTCAAGGATCGAGCGCTTCCGACTCACGCCCCCCCCGAAGTCAAACCCGTAGGCCCTTCTCGCCGAACCGTAAGGAGATCAGCATGTCCAATAGCAGTTTCAGGGTACTTGCAACGCTCGTCCGGGCCGGGTGTCTTGGAGGCATGTCTTCGGCGCGTGCGTGCATTTGTCTGCTCTTCTGTGCCGGCGCCGCGTCCGCGCAGGTCTCCTTGAGAGTGCCGAACGAGATCGAGCCGCCGGGCGGGATACTCGAGATGAAGGTGGCACTCACCGAGCCGGAGCCGATCGTCATCGGCGGTATCGCGCTCCAGTTCGACCCGGGGCCCCTCGGCTCGGTCCAAGATGTTGCCCTGTTCAGTCCGGGCGCCGACGTTACCGGGACGGCAGTGGTCGCCGGGAACCGGATCTATATCGCCTTCAACTCACCTGGCGGCTCGTTTGGCACCGGTGGTCGCGATCTCGTTATTGCCGCGGTTGCCATTCCCGTGCGGGCCGATGCCGCTCCCGGCGACCAATCGAACCTCATCATCGATGCCGAAGCATCCTGGTGGACGGATCCAGGCGGCCAGCCTTATACGCAAGAGGCCACGCCCGGGTTGCTCACCGTTGGCGGAAATCTCTCCGTGAGCGAGGTCGTCCCCGGCAGCGCGGTGCTTCCCGCCGGCTCGACCTTCACCGTACGCGGCATGGGATTCCAGCCGGGCGTACGCCTTCAGCTCGAGGGCGTGGACATCGCCAGCCGCTTCGTGAGCGCGAACGAGATCGAGGGTACCGTCCTCCAAGAAACGCGGATGCACGGACAGCGCGTTCGCATCCGAAATCCTGATCGCACAACCACCACCTACGCCTCGTTCATGCGCTCGGTTCCGATGGGCGAAAGCTCTCGCCCTCTTCTGGCGCAGACGGTGCCGGTGTTTTCGCAGGCGACCTTCGTCGAAGCGTATTTCAATCCAAACATTGGCGCGGACCGCTTCGAGGGGCTGGCGTTCCAGACCCCCGGCGCCGATTCGGCGGACATCGCGATCGAGGCATATTCGGCGGTCGGGGAGCTGCTCGGATCGACGAATTTCTCGCTTCCGGCGGGGATGCGGATTTCGCGCGATGTCTCCGAGTTTCTACCCGGCGTGACATTTACCGCTGGAAGCTATCTGCGAGTATTTTCGCAGACCCCCGTGCAGATGCTCGGGTTGATCGGAGATGAAGCGGCCGGCACGGTGCTGCCGCTGGACCCGAGTCCAGCGCCCCCTTAGGTGCCTGCCGAGGGACGCATCGCCGCCGCCCCCCGCGTGCGGCGGTGCGTTCGCTTTTGGCCGCCGCCCGGGATTCGCCAGAGCAGGGTGAATCCTTCCAGGCGCTCCCGTCCCACGGCAGCCATAGGTTGCCAGAAGTTGTGGCATTTGCCCTCTCAAATTCCTAAGCAGTGCGATGGTTCATCGCGGATGGTGGAAGCTCTTCCTGGTTTTGGCTGTCGGCCTTCCGGCGATCTATTTCAGGCTCGGCGCGGTAAAGCTCGGTCCTCTGCCCTCGGTCAGCTTGTTCGGTGCGGCCGTCGTCTCGGCGGCTTTCCTCCTCTCCTGGGCGGCGGAAGCGTTCCAGGTAGACGTCTCGGCGAGCCTGGCCACGGCGGTACTGGCGCTGGTGGCTGTCCTGCCCGAATACGCGGTCGATCTGTACTTCTCGTACAGCGCTGGCCACAACCCGGCCCACACCCAATACGCCATCGCGAACATGACCGGCAGCAACCGCTTGCTCATTGGCATCGGATGGCCGCTGGTGGCGGGGCTGGCGATGGTTGCGGCTCGCCGCAGTGGGCGCGATGCGCGCATCGTGAGGCTCGCGCCGGCAAGGCGCGTCGAGCTGGTCTGCCTGGCGCTGGCGAGCGTCTATGCGGCGGTGATCATCGGGGCAAGGCGTCTGGCCTGGTACGACGCGGTGGCGTTGCTCGGTCTGTTCGTGTTCTACGCCATTCGCGTTTCGCGTGAGCCAAAGGGCGAGCCGGAGTTGATCGGCCTCGCGGCCGTCATCGGGGGTCTGGGGGCACGACCTCGCCGAGCGCTGGTGGCAGGTTTGTTCCTCGCCGCGGCTGCAATCGTCGTGGCCTCAGCCGAGCCGTTCGCCGAGGCGTTGATCGCCGGAGGTCATCAGCTCGGCATCGACGAGTTTCTCCTCGTGCAGTGGTTGGCTCCGCTTGCCTCGGAGGCGCCCGAGCTTCTGGTCGCGTCGATGCTCGCCTTCCGGGGACACTCGGATGCCGCCTTTGGAACGGTCCTCTCCTCGAAGGTCAATCAATGGACGCTGCTCGTGGGAAGCCTTCCGGTCGCCTACTTCGCGGGAGGCGGCCGCGGTGGCCTGCCGCTGGATGCCAGGCAGGTCGAAGAAATGGTGCTGACCGCCTCGCAGGCGCTGCTGGGATTCGCCGTCTTGTGCAATCTCGAGCTCCGCCGCTGGGAGGCGATCGCACTCCTCTTTCTCTTCTTGATTCAGTTCGCCCTGCCCGGACAGGCATCGCGTCTGCTGCTGTCAGCGGCATACCTGGCGCTCTCGCTCGCCGTGCTGATGGTCCACCGCCGCTCGCTCCCGGCCATTGCCCGGGCACTTTGGATCAGGAAAGCCAGCAAATAAAAGGGCGCGGCCGAAACCGCGCCCGTCGAAGGGCGGTGAAATCAGAGGTTGCCGAAAGCGATCAGCGTGCCGTTCTCGTCGGTCACCTCCACCACGCTGAGGTTGCAGACCGGGCGAAGCTCCGCCGGCATGCTGAACGTTTCGGTGTCGAGCTCGATCTCGGCGACACCCAGGGCTGTTTCCAGCGTGCCGGCGAAGAGGCCGTCGGCATAGGCGAAAAAGATGGTTCCGTCATCGACGTATGCCTCTACCTGAACCTTGAAGTCCTCCCGGGCCCCTCCGTAATAGATCGGAGACGTCTGCTGCCGAGCCTCCGCATTGCCTCCCGCGCCGATGGCGGCGCCCTCGTCCGTCGCCGCCAGACGAGTGCGATGGCGGCAATCGGCGTGGGCTTGAAGGATGGGGGTCAACGCGACTGCAAAACCGACGAGTGTTGCTTTCAGTTGTTTCGATGTCATCAGAGCTCTCCTTGAATGGATTGGATGTTTCAGTTCGGGTTGCTGCTTTATGAGACCGCGCCAGGCGCGCGTGGGAACAGTAATCAGAGCCAGCGGCGCGCCAAGAGCCCCGCGAGCAGCAGAGCGCCGGCGAGAGGGGCGAGCAGCGTTGCCCAGGAGATCACTCGCGAGAGTGGCTCGCGGCCATCCCCGTTGAGCACGAATGCCGCCCAATGACGAGGCTCGGCAAGGGCGGTGCCGGAGCGGAGGAACTTGAGCTTCGCCAATCTCAATGCCTCGGCTTTCGGGGTGCCTCGGCTGAGCTCGAAATAAAATTGTTTCATCAGCTCGGCGGTTGCTTGATCCTCCACTCGCCACAGGCTCGTCACCGCCGTCTGCGAGCCTGCAGACAGCAGCGCGCGACTGAATCCCTGAATACCCTCGCCCTTGACCAGCTTTCCACGCTCGGTGTCGCATGCCGACAGCGTGGTCAGCTGCACGCCCCGGAGATCCAGCGTGTATATCTCCTTGAGGAAGAGATAGTCCGCCGCTTCGGCATCCGTCGCCGGCGAGAAGAGGATGCGGGAGCGCTCGGGGTTGTCGTCATCCGCTGTGGCATGCGTGCTCAGATGCAGCAGCGGCACCCCCCTCGCCACGCCCTGGAGGAGATGCTGCTTGAGGTCGGCTGCCCCGAGATACATCTGGGCGCGGCCGGGAGTCATGCGCGCGATCGCCTGCACTTCTTCCCCGGACTTCGGCAGCCGCGCTCGCGTGTCGCCCGCGGGCAGTATCTCGCTTGGGCGATTGCGAACGATCGGATCGCCAAAGGCGACCATCCGGCGCTGCCAGGGCCAGTTCCAGGAGGATCCGCCCGGGCGGGCGCTGCGCAACAGGACGGCGGCCGGGAGATACGACACATCGAACCGCTCAACGAGCAGTGCCTGGTCGCCGCCGCCCGTTCGAAGGAGCTCGAAGGGCACGGACTGGAGGATCCCGTCAGGGACGACTAGTAGATGTCGGAGGTGGCTCCGACCGAGCGGTTCGATCGCCGATAGAAGAATCCCGCCGAGCGCCCGCGAGTCGCTTTGCCAACCCTCCTCTGAACCGGTATCGACCTTTTGTGAAAACGAGGAGAGCCGCTGACGCTCCTCGGGCGACAGGCGTCCTGGCACGATTCCGGAGGCGTCGCGCGTTACCCAGATCGCGGCGATGCGCGACGGCGTTGCCCAGAACTCGAGCAGCACGGTCGAATCATCGAGACGCGCCTGGACGTCGGCGAGACTGACGGAGCCGTCGGGTACGGTCCGGCCGGGTCCGATGATTGGGTCGAGCTGGTCCTGAAACACCCGTGCCC